>Ga0315280_10001795_pt1 | contig 35940 bp, 33 predicted proteins | sample YL17G06_40_MG_FD_203697 | JGI IMG/M metagenome (GOLD analysis project Ga0315280, IMG submission 203697) | Sediment microbial communities from Yellowstone Lake, YNP, Wyoming, USA - YL17G06_40 | ecosystem: Environmental > Aquatic > Freshwater > Lake > Sediment | place: USA: Wyoming | collected... | reverse complement strand
AGCTAGCGCGCGTGATCAACGACACGCCATGCGACCTCGTCCTCCTGGGGACGCCGACGGACATCAGGCGATATCTCAAGGTCGACAAACCCATCCTCAGGGTCAGATACGAGCTTGAGGAAGTGATTCCAGGGGAGCTTGAGAAGGAGATCTTTACTAGACTAAAAATCTGAAGACGAACAACAATCTACACGTTTTTCGTTGAAACTTTCCATGTTTTTATTCGCTCACACGATCACGCGCTCGTACTCGAACTCCTCTCCCAGATCGAAGTCATTAATCCGAAATCCGAAATCATTTCCTGCGCCTGGTATCTGTCGGAGGCTTCAGTGAATTTCACGCCTACGATGCGCTGACGTTGAACTTCGTAGAACTCAACAACAGATTTTTGGATCCTACCTCACGGGGTCTAATGGCAAATTGTATAAACATAATTCAACATACTTCTTATCATGGGAAAGATCCTACAAGGAGTGCAGCCCGAGATCATTTGGGACATATTCGAGGGAATATCCGAGGTACCCAGATGCTCTGGGAAGGAGCAGAAAATCCAAGAATTCATCGAGAGGTGGGCCAAGGAAAACGGCGTCCCCTTCAGGAAGGATGCGGTAGGAAACATCCAACTGACGAGGAAGGCGATGCCCGGCTGTGAGGATCGTCCGACCCTGATCCTCCAAGGCCATCAGGATATGGTGTGCGAAAAGGAAGCCAAGAGCCCCCACGATTTCAGCCGGGACCCCATACCTCTAAAGGTGGATGGAAGCAGGGTCACCGCCGACGGAACGTCTCTGGGCGCAGACAACGGCATAGGCATGGCCATATCCATGGCCCTCCTCATCGATCCCAGTCTGAAAAGACATGGAAAGCTGGAGGCGATCTTCACCGTCGACGAGGAAACGGGCTTCACGGGAATCAGGAACATGAAACCCGACTTCTTCACGGGGAAGCGGATGATAAACCTGGACGCCGAGGAGATCGGAGTCATCATCATAAGCAGCGCCGGCGGCGGCAACACCGAGTACACCATACCCTTGATCAGGGAGAAGCCGGGCGACTGGGAGGCGCTCGGGCTCGAGGTCGGCGGCCTTCTGGGAGGGCACTCGGGGGTGGACATCCATCTGCCCCGCCTGAACGCCAACATACTCCTGGCTCAAGGCTTGAAAAGGGTCAACGCGGAGGTGCCCATCCGGCTCATACGCATCGAGGGGGGAACGAGGGGCAACGCCATACCCAGATCGGCGCACGCGGAGTTCCTCGTGCCCAGGGGCAAAAGGGGCGTGGCAACCCGAATCCTGGAGAGCTGGGCTGCAGGGCTCGACCGATCCGAGGAGAAAAACCTTAGCGTCGGCGTATCGAGCACCTCTCCGAGCGAGGCAGCAAACCCAGAGACCTCAACGAGGGTCATCAGCCTGGTGTCGGAGATACCGCAGGGGGTATTCTCATGGAGCACTGAGTACAAGGATCTCGTCCAGACCTCAAACAATCTCGGACTGCTCATAACCGAGCCGGACAAAATTCGCGCCCCCATATTCAGCAGAACCTCCGATGCCGAAGATTTCAAAAAGAATCAGGCGATGCTTCGCGGGCTAGGCGATAAATACAGAGTTAAAACCGAGCAGACGCCGGGGTCGGCCGGCTGGAAGTCCAGCCCCGACTCCCCGTTCCTCAGGCTCGTCGAGCGATGCTACCTGAAGGCATACGGAAAGAAGCCCAAGGTCACGGGCATACACGGGGGTTTGGAATGCGGCGTCTTCGTTCAGCTCGACCCCGAGCTCGAGATCGTTTCGTTGGGCCCCACGATCAAGAATCCTCACAGCCCCCACGAGTACGTCGACATCCCGAGCGTGGAGGTCCTCTGGAACGTCATCAAGACCGTGACGGAACGGCTCGTCATCGAATAACCTACACATGCACGTAATATGTGATGGAATAAGTTCAGGTCTCGACGGAAGATAAATGCTCCTAAGGGTCCTGAGGGGGCGAGCATGGAAAAGTGATGAACATAGATACGGAGCTAGCCGCTATCATATCCTAGCCCCCTCTGTAATATTTCCTCCTATTCCTCGTATGAAAAACAAAATGGAGAATAGTGCTGCCGACGAGCATTTAGAAGTGTCTGAAAATGTTTGTTCGATATTATTTGGTATATGTTTGCATTCCATAATTCTTTTTATTAAATAGGTGCCAGCGAGTTCTCATGAGAACCAGTACAATCAGGGTACTGGCGGTGGCCCTCTTAATCGTGGGTTTATCGGTAAGCGGAACAGGAAATGCCCTGACCGAGACCCCCCTGACGCCGAGCGACTTCCAGGGCGAGAGCTGGAGCAAGAGCCTCGATCTGTTCGATTACGTGAGGAAGTATGCGGGGCTGCCCGGAAACCAGGCACCGCCAAAGGACTGGTCGACAGATCTCAGGCTCAACTACATCAACATCAGCGGCGTCAAGCTGCTCTACGCGGGTTTCGCTGGGGTCAGCACGGATAACGCGAGCCTGATCGTGCCTGTCCAGGCATTCATCGAAAGCTTCAAGACCAGAGACGGCCTGGACGCCGTGACGGCTTCTTCCTTCCTCATGATGATGGCGTTCAACGATACTGGCAAGAGCCTTTATCCTGACTCCCCAGACGTCAATGACAACCTCTGGGCCTCGTTCAACATCGGGCGCAACCTCGAGGAGTTCTTCGGGGAGAACGCGCCGCCCAGGTTCAGCAGCAGCGTCGAGACCATCCCCCTGAAGAGTTCGGATGATAAGCGGGAGTGGACGTGGGGGACGAGGTACAAGAACCTCGCGACGATCTGGTGGAGCCTGAACAACGAGGGGGGCAGGCCGGGATACAACCGCATCCCGACGGCCTTCTCCTCATACGACGAGCTCACCTTCAGCTACAGGCTGGTGCTCGATCCGGCCCAGGGAACGGCTCAGATGTACATCTCTTACACTATAGGCGAGATGAGGGAACTGTGGGTCCGAAGCAGAATCGGATTCATCCCGCTGATCGTGCACTACAACGACACGGGCGCCTTCGTCGGAGGAAAAACGGTCTCGGATGACTCGATCCACCGATTCCTCACGGAGAACGGCATCAAAATGAGCCTGGTGCTCTTCCAGAGGAACCTGGTCATCGATCACACGACGAGCAGCACATCCGGCGGGGAGAACGCGACCGATGGCTCCGTCGACGTCAGCTCAGGCAGCGTGCAGACGCTCACCGACACGGGACAGAAGATATGCGAGGTCAGCTTCGGCGACAAGAAGACCTACCAGCTCTACAACTCAACCTCGGACACCACCACGAGTCATGAGGCGGTGACGCGCACGGCTGATGCAAAGTTCTATGCCCACAACCCCGTGATCAACGTCCAGACCTCCCTCCTGCGGTTCCTGCCAAAGCTCGTCAGGATGATGACGGCAACCCAGAACCAGAACAAAGTCGAGGAAGGCCTCAACATCACCAGGGTTGACTACCTGTACATCACATCGTACCCCGTGTTCGGGGGCTACAAGATAGTCAACGACCCACTCTACACGGCCTACTTCAAACCAACGGAATCAGTGGGATCTCCAGCGGGATCACCGAGCAGCACGCTGCCGATAATGATCGTCGTAGGGGTCGCAGCCACGATTGTCGTCTTCTTCGTGATGAGGAGAAGATGAGATTCGCGCGCCGTGGACCCATTCCCGGCTTTGGTGTGACGTGCGTTTTACCTGCGAAGCATTTTCTCTTGAGATCCCTTCCAGTTCTATTAGTAGGAATCTATGAGTGCCTTCCACTGGCTCGCCGATGGTGAGCTCGCAGCGACCCCCACGCTCTCCATGGGTGCCTTCTGCCCCCTGACCATCGAGGCTATTAATTGGGCTTTGGCGGCGTTCTCAAGATGGATGGTTGCCAGACAAGCTTCCTCAATGCTCTTCCCAACTATGACTGGGCCATGGGCCTTGAGTATGATCGCATTCGAGCTTCCGATCTTTTTAGCGAGAATCTGACCCTGCCGCTCTTCTCGTATCAGTGTCCTGACCTTTTCAGAAAAGTACGTTGGATCGATCGACTCATCGTAAAGGGGTACGCCGTTCGTGAAGAGCATCGTGTTATGATCCAGTAGGTCCAGTTTTAGGCCCAGCGTCCCCATGAGGGTCGCGTAGGTCTGATGCGTGTGCACCACCGCCATCACGTCCTCCCTTGACTTGTACATCTCCACGTGGATGGGAAGCTCTATTATCTCGAATTCTGGACCCGCAAGCTTTCTATACGCGAGGTCAAACGTCATGATGTCGTCGGCCGTGACCTTGTTCCACGCCGCGTCCCTGGGCTTTATCAAAAACTCCTTGGTGCCCGGTATCCTGGCGCTGAAGTGCCCGATGGGATACGGATTGTGCACGGATCTCACTTCTCTGTATAGGATTCTACACGACCGAACCAGCTTGTCTTTAATCTCATCACGCAAAGGCTCAGAGGCCAATGTTTATCACAAATTACACTGTTTAATCGAGTTTATAGAATTTTACGCGCGAGAGCAGCCCGCTGATGAGCTTGTACATGTAGGTTTCAGGATCTCCCCTTCATGAACGTCAGTTATGATCAGCAGCATTGGACTATTTCAGAATTGAAGTCGTTGCCGAATTTAAGATCGATAGGAGACCATCAATCAGCCGTTCATTCTAACGAAATAACAAATCGTGGGGAAGCAACGTTCGTTAAGTTGGCCTCAGATTAACTCTGATCGCTCATCCGTTCGCCCTAATGCCTTATCATCATCGGCCACTCATTCCTATGGATAGCGGGATAAATAAGTTCTTGGTTATCTGGGATAGAACCCCCAAAAAGGGACGATGAATTCCCTCGAACTCTAACTCAAGTTCGGACGTATGAGAGGATTTAAAAGAGGTGATCTCGGTCCGGAGAGAAATCAATCTATTTTTATGGGTGTTCCGGCTCCCCTCTGCTTCCTCTTCCTCAGGATCGTCTCGAGGATGCCGTTCTTGTAGGTCGATCTCGCCGAGCTTTCGTCAACCTCGACGGGCAGCTCGAGCTCCTTGTGGTACTTCCGGTCGGGCGTGTCGACGGAGATGGTCAGCGCCTTCGTCGTGGCGTAGAGCCTGATGTCGTTCTTCTCCACGCCCGGCAGCTCCGCGATCACCTTGACGGTGCCCTCCTCCTCGACGATGTCGACGAGGGGTTCCCGCTGGTCCTGCAGGTCGAGCGGCGGCCGACCCTCCGCGGGGATACCGGGCTTGATGTTGCCGAACTCCCTCACGATGGGCCTACCGTCCGGCCCGATCTTGACCGAATAGCCATAGACGAATGGGCCGTACTCCCTCCGCATGGTTCCGTTCGGGAGCCGGCGCTCCCGGACCATGTCCTCGGGCGCCTCCCTCTCGAGGCCCTTGAACGCGCCGGCCATCTCCTTCTCCATCTCGTCGATCATGCGCTCGATGTCGGGGAAGAAGAACGAGCCGCGGCGGCTCCGCAGCCTCCTTAACCACTCGTCCCAGTCGGAAGACATCGCTACCTCAATAACTAGTCGAATCAGAGATTCCTTTTAAGATTTCTCAGAGTTGGACCGACCTCTTAATAGCCTAGCCCTGACGAGATGGTGATGGGATCGTGGCGTGGAGACCATCCTCGTCGCGTACGGCGAGCTGGCGCTGAAGAGCAGCTACGTGCGGCGACGCCTCGAGGCCCTGCTGGCACGGCAGATAGGGTTCGTCCTCAGGAGAAACGGGTTCGAGGGACGCCGCGTCCTTAGACGGTTCGGCAGGCTTTATGTCGAGGGAGTCCCCGCAGAGGCGGCCGATGACGTGGCCGACGTGTTCGGCGTCGTGTCGACGATGCCCGCGCTCAGGACCTCGTCGGACATCGAGTCCGTGGTCAATCTCTCCGTCGACGTCGCTCACGAGACGATCAGCGAGGGACATTCCTTCGCCGTCAGGCCGAAGGTCGTCGGGGAACACACATACTCGAGCCACGACCTAGCGGTCCGAGTCGGATCGACCGTCCTCGAGGACCTTTCGGGCAAAGGTATTTGCGTTGACCTCGACGATCCGGACGTGACACTTTATATCGAAGTGAGGGACAGGGACACGTTCGTCTACACCCGCATCGTGGATGGAGTGGGTGGCCTGCCCTACGGCTCCCAGGGCCGCCTCGTCTCCCTCTTCAGCGGCGGGATCGACAGCCCCGTCGCGACATGGCTGATGATGAAGCGGGGGGCGGCGGTGATCCCGCTGTTCATGGATCAGCGGCCGTACGTGGGGGACAGTTACGTGGACAGGGCTCGCAGGGCCTTTACGGCGGTGGGCCGTCACGTGCCCTCCGGAGATTTCGCGATGCACGTCGCGCCCATGGGCGAGGTCATGCGCCGCGTGATGGAGGCGCCCGTCCCGAGCCTGCGATGCCTCCTCTGCAAGCGATCCATGTACCGGATCGCCGCCGCCTTCTCCGTCAGGAAGCGCGCCCTCGGGATGGTGACGGGGGAGAGCCTCGGTCAGGTCGCCTCGCAGACCCTGGCTAACTTGTACGTGCTGGACGCGGCCGTAGACGTGCCCGTGATCCGTCCCCTCATCGGGCTCGACAAGGTCGAGATCGAGGAGATCGGCCGCAGGATCGGCACGTACGGGGTCTCGGCGAAGGCCGTCGATGGCTGCACCGTCGTGCCCGACAGGCCCTCCACGAGGGCGAGACTCGAGGCGGTGACGGAGCTGGAGGAGGCGCTGGGTCTAGAGTCGCTGTGCTTAGAAGCCGAGAAAAGGATAGAGGCGATAAGATACGAACCTGAAAAGAACATCGAGGCAATTTGACACTGCGCCTTCAGAATCCTGAGAAATATGAAATACATGTGGACCCCTTTCTATGCGGAGGTTCGAAGTTTGTCGTCGTTGAACGTGGACGCGTTCGTTGGCAGCGTTGACCTCGACTTCGTCGAGGAGGAGGAGCACTGGAACAGCTACAGGCTGGACGACGGCACGGTCCTGAAGGTGAAGCTCGTGCTACGCGGCGTCAAGCGCCTGAAGACGTACGAGCCGGACGGGACTCCCATATACATGATCAACTCCATGAACGTCGTCAGGGCCGTGAACGTCCCCGAGAAGCTGAAGGTCAAGCCCAAGGAATCGGAGCTCCCGCCCGTATAGGTTCTGGGACGCTACCGTCTACGGAGAGGATATTGACAGGCGACCATTTCATGTTCTCATCGAAAGTCGATATCGAGTGGTCATGAGGCATCCACATGTCTGAAAGTTGGCGATTCCTAGACCTGAAGGTGAGCGACGCGTACACGAACATGGCCGTCGACGAGGCCCTCGCGTGCGCCCGAGGCGAGGGCGGGTCGCCAAACACGCTGCGTTTCTACATGTGGCGGCCGTCGGCCGTGACCATCGGATACTTCCAGAGCGTTGAGGACGAGGTCGACCTCGAGGCATGCCGGCGCTACGGGATCGACATCAACAGGCGCATCAGCGGCGGGGGAGCGGTGCTCAACAGCAGCACGGGCGAGATCACGTACAGCATCGTAACCGCCGACGATGACCCGCGCGTATCCCAGGACGTCACCGAATCCTACAGGTACCTCTGCGGCGGTATCGTCGAGGGCCTCGCCTCGTTGGGCATCGGCGCCGAGTTCAAGCCCATCAACGACGTCGTCGTCCGCGGCAGGAAGATCTCGGGGAACGCCCAGATTCGGAGGTACGGTGCCGTCCTCCACCACGGGACCATCCTCGTGGACTACGACGCCAAGCAGATGTTCAGCGTCCTCAAGGTCTCGAAGGAGAAGCTGAGCGACAAGATGATCCAGCAGGCCGAGGAGCGAGTCACCACGATCCGGCGGGAGCTGCAGCGGAACGTCTCGTTCGAGGAGGTCAGGAGGGCCCTCCATGACGGCTTCAGGCGCGCCCTGGGCGTCAAGCTCGTTCCAGGCGAGATCACGCCCCACGAGGAGCAGCTCGTGAAGAAGTTCAGGGAGAAGTACGCTTCCCGCGAATGGATCTTTCGGAGGTAGCGGTCGTGGGCAAATCAGAGTTCAAGGTGCCCGGCGGAAAGCTGCTCCGGGCGAGGGCGGAGGCTAGGAACCACAAGATCGCCTTCGTCCAGGTGACCGGGGACTTCTTCATGACTCCCGAGACGGACCTCGAGGACCTGGAGGCGCAGCTCCTCGGCTCATCGGCCGACCCCGACGCCGTGAGGGACGCCGTCAACTCCTTTTTTAGGAGCCGTGGCACGGTGATAACGGGGGCCTCCCCAGACGACTTCGCCCGCGTAATCATCTCGGCCCTGGAGAGTTGACCCTGCCGTCCGGGATCGGGGGAATACACTTCCGGAGTCGCTCCAGCGCCCCAAGCTTCTCTTCCCTTTTGACGTCCGCGGCGGAGACGCCGGCCCTGAGGACATCGACCGCCTCGTCCATGGCGCGCCTGTCGACGGGGTACGGGACGCCGTCCTTTCCCCCGAAGGCGAAGCTGAAGCGCACGGGGTCGCGCCAGCTCGGCCTCTCGCCGTACACGAGCTCGGCCACGAGGGCGAGTCCGCGGACCGTCGATGGACCGATCCCGGGAAGGGAGACGAACTCCTCATAGCTGCGCGGCTGGAACTCGTATGCCGCTCTCATCGCCTTCCAGTTGATCGTCGCCGGCATCACGAGGACATCCCGTGGTCGCTTTTCGGTCCAGCAATCGAGGGTGCTTTGGGATGACGCTGTCGGCTTCACCACCGAGCGCTCCAGATGTCTCGGGTTTTCTCTGGAGAGGTCCAGGCAGGCACTTCGGTTCCCTTCGCTCTCCGTCGAGGTCATGTCGAGGACCGATGGAAGGCGGCTGTCGCAAAGGATGGCGTTGTGCGGCGCATCGATGAAGCCCCTGTGCTCGGGTGGCCAGTGGTATCGGCGGGCGTTCTTTTCTGCGGGGTTGATCCCCTGCTGGATGACGATCCAGTCTCCGCGCTCGTCAAACACGAACGTGTGATGGTATAGGCTGTAGCCGTCCTGAACGAGGCTGTTGTCAACCTTTGCCGCCATCCGGCTCGCATGTTTCAACTCGTCGATCCTCTCGCCGCTCAGCCCGAGCGCAGCCCCCTTCTCGGCGATCTCCTGGGGCGTCCTGTTGGACGCCCTGCCCTTTCCTCCGGCGACCGTTAAACCCAGATCCAGCTGGTTGATGGCCTCCTTCAGGGCGCCGCACGTGACGGTCGTCGTCCCGCTTGAGTGCCAGTCGTAGCCGAGTACGCAGCTCAGCGACTGGAAGAACCATGGATCCGAGAGGCGCTCGAGGAGACCGCACAGGCTGTATTCGTGGACGATGATCTCGACGATGCAGTCGGCGAGCTTCACCATCCTGCCGAACAGCCACCTAGGCGCCCGGCCGTAGTGAAGCGGGAGCAAAGCGGTCGCCCTGGACATTCCAGCCTCATGACGTCCGACGACAGGATAATGGATAAACCTTCGTAGATGAGAGAGGGGAGATGGATGAAAGTGGCCTTCGTTCATTATTTCTGGGTGGCTTCCGGATTTTTGTGAAGCCATCCTTATTCTTAAATAATCTTTCCATAACGCATGAATCTGAGGTTTCATGGTCACGATAGGCGACGATGTGAGTAAGATCGATACGCCCGCCCTGCTCATCGAGCTCGACACGATGGAGCGGAACATAAGGACGATGGCCGACTTCTTCCGCACGGCCCCCACGAAACTCAGGCCACACGCGAAGACCCACAAATGCCCCATCATAGCGCACAAGCAGATCGTCGCAGGGGCCAGGGGAATCACGTGTGCGAAGCTCGGGGAGGCCGAGGCGATGATCGAGGCCGGGATCAGGGACGTTCTCGTGGCGAACGAGGTCGTCGGAGAGCCCAAGGTCACGCGCCTTGTGAACGTGGCGAAGCACAGCGACATCATCGTGGCGGTCGACGACCCCAGGAACGTAAGGCATCTCGCGGAGGCTGCGAGGGCGAAGGGGGTCACGCTCAACGTCGTCGTGGAGGTCGAGGTCGGCAACAACCGATGCGGCGTGCAGCCCGGCGAAGCCACCCTCGGGCTTGCCCGAGAGATCGCGGAACACGGTAATCTCAGGTTCATGGGCTTGCTCGGCTATGAGGGGCACTGCCAGTTCATTCAGAAGCTCGAGGAGCGGCGCGCGAAGGCGAGCGAGGCGATGGGCAAACTCATCTTCAGCCGGGAACTGCTCGAGGACGCGGGTTTCGACGTGGAGATAGTGAGCGCCGGCGGCACCGGGACCCACATGATTACAGGGTGGTACCCAGGCGTGACGGAGGTCGAGGCCGGGTCCTACGTCTTCATGGACGCGAAGTATAGCACGATCGAGGGGCTCGGCGACTTCGGGCACGCCCTGACCGTGCTGAGCACCGTCATCAGCCGCCCAAAGCCGGACCTCGCCGTCTGCGACGCGGGGCTGAAGGCCATCACCTTCGAGTTCGGCCGCCCGCCCGTGAAGGACATGGAGGGCGTCGAGTACCTCGCGCCATCGGAGGAGCACGGGAGGCTGAGGGTCGACCCAGCTGTTGATCTGAAACCAGGGGACAAGATCGAGCTCATCGTCACCCACTGCTGCACGAACACGAACCTCTACGACCAGTTCCACTGCGTCAGGGACGGGCGGCTCGAGGCGGTCTGGAGGATATCGGCGAGGGGCAGGGGCCAGTAGCCGACCAGGCCGCGAGCCTGTGGGCGAGGGCGCAGAAACCCCGGGCGGCGGCGACCACATCCGAAAGCGCGATGCGCTCGTCCGGCTGATGTGCGAGGGACGGGTCTCCAGGACCGAAGCCGACTGTGGGGATGCGGAGGGCGCCGGCGGTCGCGACCCCGTCGGTGCTGAACTTCCACACCGTGACGTCGGGCCTTTGCCCAGTGGCATCCTCCAGCGTGTCGATGCTCTCCTTCACGAGCCAGTGCCCTCCGTCCGTGATCCATCCCGGAAAGTACTGCTTCGAACGTGTTCTGTATCCCGTGTAGCACGTGAGTTCCTCCTCGACGAGCTCCACGTCCGCGCCGGGCGCGAGCGCCCTGAGTTCCCCCAAAACGATGTCGACGTTCTCCTGCGGGATCAGCCGCCTGTCGACCGAGATCTCGCAGAGGTCCGGGATGATCGGGCCGCCGCCGGGCTTGCAGGCGATGCCCGTGACCGCGACGGATCCGGCTCCAAGGAGGGCATCACGCGGGAGGTGCCGATTCGATTCCTTTATCCGATCGATGATGGGGGCCATCTCGTAGAGGGCGTTCCGGCCGAGCTCGGGCATGCTCGCGTGGCTGGTTGCTCCTCGGGTCGTGATCCTGAACACTCCTCGGCCGCGCTGTCCGACGCTGACCCTTAGATCGGTGGGCTCGCCGAGGACGCAGGCGTCCGGCCCCGACCCCATCCCTTCGATGATCTTCCTTGTCGCTACTCCCTCGTTCGTCTCCTCGTGGACGACGCAGGTGACGACGACCTGTCCACGGACCTCGGGGGCCGCGCAACCGTGGATCATCGCGGCTAGGGAGCCCTTCATGTCGACTGTGCCGCGCCCGTGGAGGACGCCGCCCACGACGTCGGCCGCGTATGGGTCGTGGCTCCATCTGTCCCGAGCGCCGGCGTCGATGTGGTCCATGTGGCCGTTGAAGAGGATGGACCTCCCGCCGGCGGCCCCACGCCTGCCCACGACGCTCCCCATGTCGTCCACCTCAACGGCATAGCCGAGGGCCTCCATCTCGTCCGCAACGAGCTCTGCGACCCGCCTTTCGTCTCCCGAGAGGCTCGGAGTGCGAATCAGATTCCTGAGGAATTCGATCATCTGCGGCTGGCTATCATCGATTTTCGCCATGGCGTGCTCGAGAGAGTTCATGCCCGATCACACCAACTTCATCCGATGAGCCTACCGCGGCGGTCGACCTCCTGGTGTCGGATGCGCGTGCTGGAGACTGGCTTGCCATCCTCTGCGAGGATCATCTTGATGCAGATGATTAGGAGCGACCTCTGGCCCTTCGCCGCCCTGAGCCTGTTGATCTCCTCGGCTCGTCCCTCGGTCTCCTCGCTGACGACGATGCCCTCGATATCGGGGCTGTCGATCGTGGGTCCGTAGGGATCGCCGAGGGGAAAGATCTCGGCCCGGTCCAGCAGCCCCCGCTCTTCGAGGAACCTCTTCAGGTCCGCCAGCCTCTTCTCGTAGCAGTCAATGTGGTGAGGTTTGTGGAGCTCCCTGGCGAACTCGTCCGAGGTGATGCCGATGACGACCCTGTCCGCAACGTCGAAGGCCTCCTGGAGGAGGAAGTAGTGCCCGATGTGCAGGGCGTCGAAGGTCCCGCCGAGGCTCACGAGCCGCAGACGCTTCTCGCTCATCGGTACAGCTCCGAATCCCATATCCGAGTGTCTACCCGAATTTAGGCTTTTGGCATGACGTCAAGCCGTCTCTGAGAGGAGGCTACCCTGATGACCTGTGGCATTACACAATGCAGTGGATTATCAGTCCTTTGTTTTCAGCAGTTCCTGAACATACTTCTTGTGCGTACGCGATGTCGTTAAGGGGTAGACCTCCCTCTGACACTGGAAGAAGAGGGGATCGCGGCCGATGATAGATGAGAGCTCGTCGTCGGAGCCGACGTCGCACACGATCATGTGCCCCTGCTGCCCTATCATGTGATAATAGGCCTCGATCTTACCCGACGACTGAAGCCCTTCATAATACTTGATCTGGGCCGGTAGAAGGATCGCCAGGTCCTTGACCGACGCCTGAGGACGCACCCTCTGAATCACGAGGAACTTCGTCCCAAACCACCATCAATTGAGTCGAACCATCCGGTTAATCTGGTTTCCTATGATCCACGAGGAGGGGAGAGCATAGCTGACGATCTATGATGTTCTCAAAGATGCACGATACTCGGTGCGCGTCGGAGAAATCACCGAACCTATGTGCTCTCGTCAGTCTTATCCAAGTAATACCATGAACGTATTACTGAAAACACTAAGAAACAGAAATAGCTGACTGATGGCCAACATGGCGAGGAGGGCGGCCAGAGCAGAGGCTACGGTCCATTCTATCAGTTTTCTTCTCATCATCGCACCTCTATTATCGTCTGTTTCTGAACATAGTTCGATAATAAACTTTATCTGGCGATTTCGGGAATTTTTCTCCGGAAATGGAAAATGCCTACGATGTAAATCCCATATTTGGGAAAACTGGGGGACGCAACCCACAGTATCAGATGGCGACGTTCAAGCGATTACGGAAAGGATTTCAACGCGTGAATTCCGTGTCAGCCCAATAGCCTTATATAAAATTGTCCACCCGTAGAAACCAAAACCTGAGGGTTGTTCTTTGGCTTCCGCTGAACGTTCGAGTCGGATCTCAGGCTTCTACAAGATGCCCGTCGGGGAGAGGATCGGGGTCGTTTCGACCAACGTCGGGCTGACGCGCGAGGAGGCCGAACTGCTCGGCGCGGGCGGCGGGCTGAGCGTCGACGCGGCCGACCACATGATCGAGAACGTCGTGGGGACGATGTCCTACCCCTTCGGCGTCGCCGTCAACTTCCGCGTCAACGGCCGCGACTACCTCGTGCCCATGGTCCTCGAGGAGCCGTCCGTGGTGGCGGCGGCCAGCAACATGGCGAGGCTGATGCGCGAGGGCGTCGGGATACGGACGAGCAGCACCGACCCTGTCATGATCGGCCAGATACAGGTGCTGAACGTTCCGAACATGAAGGACGCACTGGAAGCCCTTAGGAAGAATGAATCGAGGCTCATCGAGCTGGCGAACCAGCAAGACCCCGTCCTGGTGAAGTTCGGCGGCGGGGCGCGAGACATCAAGCTGAGGACCATCGAATCCGACGTGGGGAGGATGCTCATCGTCCACCTCCTCGTCGACTGCGGCGACGCCATGGGGGCGAACGCCGTGAACACCATGTGCGAGGCCCTGGCGCCCTTCGTCGAGGAGCTGACGGGGGGCCGCGTCCTCCTCCGCATCCTCTCCAACCTGGCGGACCACCGCCTCGCTAAGGCTGAGGTCACGGTCAGGAAAGAGGACATCGGGGGCGATCGGGCGGTGGATGACCTCGTGGCCGCCTGGGCCTTCGCCGACGCTGACCCCTACAGGGCGGCGACGCACAACAAGGGGATCATGAACGGCGTCGTGGCGGTGGCCCTTGCCACGGCGCAGGACCACCGTGCGCTGGAGGCGGGCGCCCACGCCTACGCGGCGCGCAGCGGTCGCTACCGCTCCTTGAGCCGGTGGACGAAGAACGACGACGGAAACCTCGTCGGGATCCTCGAGATGCCCATGGCCGTGGGACTGGTCGGCGGCGCGACCCGAACCCACCCGATGGCAAGGCTGGCGCTCAAGGTGCTGGGCGTCTCCAAGGCTCGGGAGCTGGCCGAGCTGATGGCCGCTGTCGGGCTCGCGCAGAACCTCGGGGCTCTGAGGGCGCTCGTGCAGGAAGGGATCCAGCACGGCCACATGAGACTCCACGCGCGCAACCTCGTGGTCATGGCGGGGGCCGACGGCGACCTCATCGACAGGGCGGTGGAGGCCCTGATCGCGTCGGGCGAGATCCGGTTCGACAAGGCGCAGGAGATCGTCAAGCGGATCAGGGGATAGACTCGTCGGGATCCGCCAATGACGATCACAATCGACGACGCTGGGTACGGCGACCTCCTCTTCGGCGCCGTCATCGGCGCCCTGCGCACCGAGTCCGGCGAATTCGCCTACGACCTGATCGACGTTAAATACTTCCAGAAGCCCCTCTTCGCCCAAAAGCAGTACCTCTCCGAGGCAAAGAGGATCGCTCTGGAGCTCGTGGACCGGCTGTCCCTCGGGGAGGGGGAGAGGGTCGAGATCTGCCGCGGGGACATCCTCGACGACGCCGCGGCCGCCCTCGTCGAGCGGCTCGGCGAGGGGCGGGTAAGCCGCGTCAAGGTCGAGGGGGAGGCCCAGAGGCTGACGGAGCTCGCGTACCTCGAGGAGCTGCGGAACATCGGGTACGAGCCCCTGGAGGAGAGGACCGAGCGGTGGGGCAAGAGCTTCTTCCACATGTACCGATGGCTCAGAGCGCATCCGGAGATGGTGAAGTGGGCGAAGACCGGTTGGCCCCGCCTCAGGCGGTACAAGCTCCGCGGCGCGTGACTTCGCAGACGATGGAATGTTAAACCCACCTCTCTTGTGGACAATAAAAGTGAGCGAGGAGTTCGAGATGACCGCTGGACAGGTCCTTACAAGGGATTTCTACTGCCGCAACACCAAGCTCGTAGCGAGGGATCTCCTCGGCAAATTACTGATCAGGCGACTGCACGGCAAAACCCTCGGCGGCATCCTCGTTGAAACGGAGGCCTACTACGGCACCCAAGACCCAGCCTCGCGCGCATACCATGGGAGGAAGAATTACAACGACGTCATGTGGGGCGAGGTCGGCAGGGCCTTCGTCTACAACGTCCACAACAGCTGGCTGTTCAACGTCGTCGCCCACGAGACCGGCGAGATAGGCGCTATTCTAATCAGGGCGATGGAGCCGATGATGGGAATCGACGCCATGAAGGTAAACAGGCCCGTTGAAGACATCCGCGAATTGACCAGTGGCCCTGGAAAGCTTACGAAGGCCCTAAGGATCGATAAAGGACTCAACGGGGCCGACCTCACGGACAAGGGCGGAGAAGTCCACATAGTCGACAACGAAAAGGAATTTAATTTTGGAAGCTCGCGTCGAATCGGCGTGACGAGGGACCTCGAGGACGAGCTGAGGTTCTTCATCAAGGGCAACAGATTCGTTTCGAGATGAGGCCTTTCACCAGAGGCTGAGCTCTAATTCGGAACTAGGTCATTTTCTGTTACCCCGAACTGTTCGAGGATCCTGAGGGCGGCGGGCTTGACCTGGTTCTCCACGTAGTAATCCAGGTCGATGTCGTCGTATGTGGCGAAGTTGTAGGGCTTCGCCTTCTCGTAGAGCTTGCCGCTGCCCTTGGTTATGACGAATCCGACCTTGTCCCCGATGGTGAGCCCCCAGCCCCGCTCCTTCAATATCTTCGCCGCCTCCACGTGCGCCGCCTTGACCTTGTATTCGTCGATGGGCTTCGTCAGGGTCTTCCAGATGATGAGGTCCCGGTAGGGCACCTTCCGCTCTCGTAGCCCCGATACGTACCCTCGGACGAACTCGGCGGCCTTCTCCGGTGATCTCTCCCTGAGGAGGATCCCCAGCACGGTCTCCTGCACGCCTTTGGCCGCGTTCGCCCAGTCCCCCCTGATGACCTCCAGGCCCACGATGTCGAGGCGGCCGTCCGGGAGCAACCCGCAGTACCTCTTCTTGGCCTCGGTGAACAGTATGCGGGTGTAGATCTTGTCCGGCTTCATCTCGAGCCCGATCTCTTCCTGCACCTTCTTGGACAGCGCCTCGACCTTCTCGGGGTCGTACACGATGAAGATGCTGTCCGTGTCGCCGTATATGACCTCGAGGCCGATCTGCCTGGCCATCTCCATCGTGTTCCTGATGGTCTCCCGACCCCAGGCCGCGGTCGCCTCTGCGACGGGCTTCAGGTACCAGCGCGCGCCCAGCCAGCCCGCGTATCCGTAGGTGGCGTTCGTGATGACCTTGACCGCCCTCTGCCTTGCGTCGAGCAGGCGGTACTCGAAGCTGCCTGGCTCCAGGGTCCTCATCCTTTTCCTTACCTCGTCCCTCGTCCTTATGAGGCGGGTCAGGACCTCCTTGTAGAATCCCGGGGGCTCCTTCCTGAAGCGGTGCCCGACCTCGGGCGCGACGTTGACCTTTGAAGGTGGGACGTCCTCCTGCGGGGGCACGTAGGTGTCCGGCGAGATGTTCTTCGCGATCATGATGCTCGGGTACATGGACTTGAAGTCGAGGGCCGCGACGTTCTCGTGCATGCCTGGCTTCGGCGTCAGGACGAGGCCTCCCTCGTAGGGGAAGTACGGCTGCTCCCTCCTGCCCGGGATCAGCTCCCCGACGCCGTGCGCTTGCCTGATGAGGAACCAGTCGACGCGGAACCCGGCGGCGGCCGTCCCGATGTGGTCGACGGGCAGGCCGACGAGGGAGGAGAGTTGGAAGGCGAAGTCGAGGGCCGCGTCGGCCACGCCCATGATGCTTCTGAGGTTCTCGCGGCCGAACTTGAGGAGGATCGGCCTCCGATTCTTCTCTTCCCAGTAGGAAGGAACGTCCACGTCCTCGATGATGGTGCGGTCCCCGAGCTTCATCACGCCCAGGAAGTCGGCGATGTTCTCAAGCGTCTTAACCTTGACGTCCTGAAACTCGTCCGCGAAGTCGTACAGGTCGATGTTCGCCCTGCCAGTCACAGAGACGTGTCCATAGACGCTGGTGTGGGGCTCGCCGCCGGCCCTATCGACGGAGAGCTTGATGTCGTGCTTGCCCGCCCGCGCGAGGAGGTACGGCCAGTGGCCCTGATTAGAACCGTAGCCGACGATGATGTCTGGATCGAATCCCCTCACGAACTCGTTGAAATTCTCAATCAACGGCGCGTCGTTTTCGCCCTCGGCGGCGAACTGCACCTCGTCGCCCTCGTTTGTGGCCGCCGATATGATGACTACGGGGTCGCTGTCGGGCTTGGGAGTCCCCATGCGTCCGTACGGCGTCAAAGTGAACCCGAGGATCCTGAAGGACGGAGGCTGTGGCCTCTCCACAGGCCTCGGCGGCGAGTCGACGATGCAGACCTTTTCGATCTGCTTAACGGAATCGTCCGTGACCTCCTCGGCTTCGACCTCGTGCCACCCGCACGGCATGATCCCGTTATCGATCAAGTACCGCATCGAGAATCGGATGTCGCCCTCAAGGCTCGCCTCCACGCCGGTTAGCTTGCCTAGTTTGTCAGCGTAGCGCGCGAGGAGGTCGGGGTCGCCACACGTGACCCTGATCGCCTGCACGGGCCTCCCGAAGAACTTCATGCTCGCGGGCTCCAGGTTCTCGATCAGCGGCAGATCCTGTCTCATCCTGTCGATTTCGCCCTTGACGGCCTCCGATTCCGCGCCTTCCTTGAGTACGAGGTAGAAGTACGGGCGAAACCGCCTGTCAACCAGCAGAATCCGCCTTCCCTCCTCCTCTATGCCCCAGAGCCAGACCTCGGGGCTGTGGTCCTTTACCTCATAGTTGATGTCGAGGAGCCAGAATGTGACCTTCAATCCCGTCCACCTCACGACGACTTCGAGGGGCTGAACTATTCCTAACGGAGTTCAACGTAAAAGGTTTCGCGAAGGCTTTTACGCTCGGACGTTGAAATGTTTGTGATGCACACATGAAGCCCTGGCTGCTGAACATACTCGCCTGCCCCATCGACAAGCACCACCCCCTCGAGGCGCGGTTCTTCAGCTGGGAGACGATCGACGAAGACATGAAAAAGATCGCCGGCGAAGCGGGAAAGCCCTCCCAGTACCTGAGGAAGAACTACAGGCATCTCGTGAGGCAACTCCGAGACGGGACGATCAGCCCGTCGGCCATCCACGCCGTGGAGGACCTCACCGGATCGGATAGTTCCGGGAAGCTGCTTTCCAGAGCCGAGTCGGCTGTCGACCGCCTCAAGGATGAGCTCGGAAGAACGGAGGAGGACCTGCTGCGTGCCTTCGCGGAGGACGTCGACGCCCTCTACCGCTTCCTGAACCTGATCGAGGTAAACGAGGGCCTGCTCGTGTGCCCCGAGTGCGGCCGCTGGTATCCCATGGGCAGCGCCGTCGAGACCATCCCGGAGATGCTGCCCGACGACCTACGGGAAAGGGACAGGGACCTGAAATGGTTGGAGCGATGGCGAAAACTGGTCCCCAAAACCGTTCTTGAGCACGGAAAGCCTTACAACCTGAAAGAATAGCTGCAACCATAACACTAACCCGTCAATCTAGCTTCAACCTTTAATTCCCAGAAGGTCCTCAGTTCGTGCGGTGATGCCATTGGTCAGGGTTTTTCGTGATGAGGACGCCGATCTCTCGGACCTGAAGGGCGAGAGGATCGCCGTGATAGGTTACGGAAACCAGGGGCGAGCCCAGGCGCTGAACATGAGGGACAGCGGCCTCGATGTGATCGTCGGCAATATCCGCGACAGGAGCTTCGCGCAGGCCGAGGAGGACGGGTTCTCGACGTACCCGATCGCCGAAGCGGCCAAAAGGGGGACCATCCTCTTCATCCTCCTCCCCGACGAGGTCCAGCCCCGCGTCTTCGAGTCCGAGATCAGGCCACACCTGAAGCCCGGGAAGGCGCTGGTCTTCGCCCACGGGTACAACATCCACTACGGCTTCCTCGAGCCGCCAGCGGACGTGGACGTGATCCTGCTGGCCCCCAGGATGGTCGGGAAGTTCGTGCGCGAGCTCTACGAGCGAGGAACGGGCGCGCCCGCCTTCGTCTACGCCCACCAGGACGCCTCGGGCAAGGCGGTGAAGAGGACCCTCGCCCTGGCGAAGGCGATCGGCGCCACCAGGGTCGGCGCCATGGAGATCACGTTCGCCGAGGAGACGGAGCTCGACCACTTCTCGGAGCACTTCATCGCCCCGATCATCAGCCGCGCCCTGATACTGAGCTACGAGGTCCTCACCGAGATGGGCTACACGCCGGAGGCCGTCCTGCTCGAGCTCTACGCGAGCGGCGAGCTGAGCGAGGTCGCGAAGGCGATGGCCGTGGACGGCCTCGTGCAGCAGCTCCCCCTCCACAGCCGCACGAGCCAGTACGGGCAGCTGACGTACGCCGAGCGCGTGATGCCCGACGAGGAGAAGGCATTCATCCGGCAGATCGTGCGCGAGATCCAAGAGGGCGTCTTCGCCCGGGAGTGGCAGATGGAGCAGCAGCTCGGGTACCCCGTCTTCCGCAGGCTGCTGAAGAAGGCCCTAGAGCATCCCATCAACGAGGACGAGCGCAGGCTGAAGGAGAAAATATCCATCAAGATGTGAAACAAGTTATCCCCGATGAAACGATGAACGCACCCAGACCTCGAACCCATCGCACCACGTTTTTTAAAGGGCGCCGTCAGTGATTAGCTGAGGCCATGAATATGGAGCGACCCGACAAGACGATGTACTTCCTCAAGATAGCGCTCTCCGTCGCTGCGCGATCGACATGCCTCAGGAGGAAGTTCGGCGCCGTCATCGTGAACGGTAACACCATCGTCGGCACTGGATACAACGGGACGGCGAAGGGCGTCGTCAACTGCTACGAGGCGGGGTGCATCAAGAACGAGCTCAACCTCCCGCAGCAGGGCTCGTACGACCTCTGCCCCGCCGTCCACGCGGAGGAGAACGCCATCATCAATTCGAACAGGGCCGACCGGATCGGGGCGAAGCTCTACATCGCCGGCTTCGACGCCGACGGCAACTACACGAAGGCCGTCCCGTGCCAGCGGTGCAAGCGGAAGATCATCAACTCCGAGATCGATGAGGTCGTAATTCTCGACATGAATGGGACGCCGCTTCGGTTCTCCGTCAACGACTGGATCGCCGAGGACTCGTCATGGTACCTCAGCGCGCTTGAGAAATCGAAGAAGAAACTAACCCCCGAGTCGAGATAGCCGATGCGGTTCAGGGACAGGGACGCGCCCGTCACCCGCGAGGGCCTCATCTTCAGGACGTACGGCTACGACCATCCCGAGGACGCCTGCTTCTGCGACCTCGAGTACGCCCCGGAAACGGTGTACAGGACAGACTTTCCACGAGCTGTTAGGAACGGCGGATCGACGAAGCACTACAAGTTCTTCTTCGACGGCGGACTGAGGTTCGTCAAGGGACGCTATCCGCAGTATCAACTGTTCAATGATGCGCTGCGTGAGCCGATGGTCGGAGTGAAATCAGGGCAGCTGGCCCGCGTCGTCAGACCCGAAAAGGTGCTTCAAGAACTGGTGAACGGTGAGCAAGATCCGCTGGAGGCGGCGGTTGGCGAGGTCGTGAGCACGATCTGCGATGCCTCCGCGCTGCGGATCGATGACTTCGGCGTGTTCGGCTCCCTGGCCCACGGGTTCTATGACCCGAGATACAGCGACATCGATCTCATCGTGTACGGAATGCGGGAACTGAGGGAACTACGGGCCACGTTGGAGGAACTGTACGGCGAGGGCGCCATGAGGAACGAGTTCGACGGCTGGACAGCCGACGGAACTCCTCACCACTGGAACTTCAAGCACTACGCGAAGGAAGACTACATCCGGCATCAGAGACGAAAGCTCATCTACGCCGTCCACGATTCGAATGCGCTCGGCCGCACGGTGAAGGTCGAGTTCGAGCCCGTGAGGAAGTGGGAGGAGATCGAGAGCGAGTACGCCTCGACCGAGAGGATCGAGAAGCTCGGGCGCGTGGAGGCGACCGTGGAGGTCCTGTCGGACGAGGAATCCGGGTTCATGCCGTCCATATACCCTGTCAGTCTGAAGAGGATGAGCCGAGACGTGAACCGCCGAGACTTCCGTAGGGTCGTGTCCTTCGTGGAGGAGTTCCGACTCCAGATCGAGGCGGGAGAGACCGCGCTCGTGCGCGGCGACCTGGAGCGGGTGGAGACGAGGGAAGGGCAGTTCCATCAGATCGTGTTGACTTACGGTCCTGAATACTTCGACCAGTTCCTCAGGCTGGCGGAGTAGGTAAGCTTATAAACGGATCTTTTCTTGAAAAGGAACTGTGGCTTCGGGATGAGCTCCGAGAAGAAGCTGGCTGACCTCGAGGAGGAGCTGAAGGTCCTGATGGAGAAGATCGAGGGCATCGAGGAGCACCTCGAAGAGATCGAGGAGCGGCTCAGCGAACTCGAGGAGAAGGTCGAATCCCTGTAGAGCCAGCGTCCTCGGTTCGGCCCCTCAAATCATTTATCAGTTACCATCAAATCTTTAATAAATCCAGATAGAAGCTAGAATGGCGGTCCGTCATGTCGTTCGGGGATCACACCTCAAAGCAGATCATCGTCTCGAAGGGCGACGACCTCAGGGGACGGAAGATCGTCCTCTGCATCACGGGGAGCGTGGCGGCGGTGAGGAGCCCCGAGATCGCCCGCGAGCTGATGAGGCGGGGCGCCGAGGTCTTCGCCGTCATGACGCCCCTGGCGCAGAAGATCATCCACCCCTACGTGATGGAGTGGGCCACAGGCAACCCGGTTGTCACTGAGCTTACGGGTCAGATCGAGCACGTCACCTACGCCGGAGAACATCCCGACAGGGCCGACCTGATCCTGGTGGCTCCGTGCACGGCCAACACGATCGGCAAGGCGGCGGCGGCCATCGACGACACGCCCGTCACGACGACCCTCACGACCGCCATCGGCTCGGGGATACCCATCATGATCGCCCCAGCCATGCACGGCTCGATGTACAAGCACCCCATCGTCATAGAGAATATTAAGAAGCTCCAGTCCATAGGGGTCGAGATCCTGACGCCGAGGGTGGAGGAGGAGAAGGCGAAGATCCCGGAGACCATGGACATAGTTGAGGACGTCGTCAGGAAGCTCACAGCCAAAAGGGACCTGGAGGGACGCAGGATCCTCGTCACGGCCGGACCCACCAGGGAGTACATCGACGCCTTCAGGTTCATCTCGAACCCGAGCTCCGGAAAGATGGGCGTCGCCGTGGCGGAGGAGGCTCTCAGGCGCGGAGCCGAGGTGACCTTCATCTACGGCCCAGGAACGGTCGCGCCGCCGTCAGGCGCTGACGTGGTGAACGTCGAGACCACGGAGGAGATGCTAGACGCAACGGTGAAGGCCCTGAAGGAGAAGAAGCACAACGCCGCCATCCTGACGGCCGCCGCGTCCGACTTCGGCCCAGTCAAACGCGACATAGTAAAGACCCCTTCGAGCGTCGGGAAGTGGACCCTCGCGCTGAAATCCCTGCCAAAGGTCGTGGAGCAGGTAAAAAGGGCGGATCCCGAAACGTTTCTGGTCGGCTTCAAGGCCGAGTACAACGTCTCGGACGAGGAACTCGTCGAGAGAGCGCGTAGAAGGCTGAAGGAGGCGGGCATGGACCTCATAGTGGCGAACGATGTCTCTCGAGAGGACATCGGTTTCGGAACGGAAAAAGACGAGGTCTTCATAGTGGACTCGGGAAAGAACATAGTGCATGTGCCGACGACGAGCAAGCGCGACATCGCAGAGAGATTGATGACAATAATCTCGGAACGGCTTGGAAAAAAATAAGGGAATTAGTCTTTCAAAAGCAGCCGCCAAACATCTCGCAGCGCGGAAACGATCTTCAAAGCATGTTGCTCGACCGTCGCTTCTATTGTTTTATACCTAAAACCAAGATTCTACTGCAGGTCATTGTGAGGTTCAATGGTCAAATTCGGAGTGATAGCCGATGACTTGACGGGCGCCAACGACACGGGCCTCCAGTTCTCCAAGGTAGGCCTTGAGACGGTCGTGATATGGGATCTCGATGGAATCGAAGACTCCTCGAAGGCTGATGTCATCGTCGTGGACACCGAGAGCAGGAGGGACCTCGCCGAGGTTGCCTACCGGAAGGTCTTCGAGGCCGCTAAGAGGCTGAAGGAATCCGGAGTCGAGCTGTTCTACAAGAAGATCGACTCGACCCTGAGGGGCAATCTGGGGGGCGAGCTCGACGGGATGATGGATGCTCTGGGATCGTCGATGGTCCTGGTCGCTCCCGCCTTCCCCAGGAACAGGAGGATCACCGTCGGAGGACACCAGCTTGTCGACAGCCTACCCCTGGAGCACACCGAGGCACGGAGCGATGTTACGACTCCTGTGAAGACATCTCATATCCCCACGGCCATCGGCATGCAGAGCAGGAGAATGGTCCACCAGATCCCCCTGGGGGAGGTCATGCGGGGCCCTGAATCGATCAAGGAGAGGATAGAAAGGGAGAAACAGAGGGGCGTGGAGATCTTGGTGTTAGACTCGACGACCCAGGAAGAGTTGAGGGCGATAGTCCAAGCCGCGGCGTTCGTGAAGGAGACGCCCATCCTCTGCGGGTCCGCGGGTTTGGCCGAGGAGATCCCATTCGTCTTTGACCTCTCCCGAAAGAGAAGGGGCACCCTGATATTGGTGGGGACAACAAGCTCCGTGACATCTCGCCAGATAGAAGCTTTGGAGAGGATGATCCATTCGGAGGTAATCGAGTTAAAACCTGAAGACACGTTCGGTGAAGAGGAGCAAAGAAGCATCGAGATCGAGAGCGTGTGCAGAGACGCCAAGAAAAGGCTGAACGAGGGTGGGATCGTGGTGATCAGATGGGCCGAGCATGGTCGAGGGGAGAAGAATGCGAAGCGGTTGTGGAGATTTGGCAGCCAGGATGAGATCGCCCTATCTCTTAGCACTCTTGGAAGCATAGCCCGATCCCTCGTCGACAAGGGCCTTGCCGGCATCATTCTCACGGGAGGTGACACCGCCATGAGCGTGATGCGGGCCCTGGAAGTCGAGGGCGTGAGGATATCCGGCGAGGTCGAGCCTGGAGTCCCGATCGTCACAGCCGTCGGGGGAGAGATCGGGGGCATGAGGATTGTGACCAAAGCGGGCGCGTTCGGCGACGACCAGACGCTTGTGAGGGCCGTCGAGCGCCTCAGGTGGGAAGGGTGAGGATGGAGAACCCCATAGTGGGCATAACCATGGGAGACCCCTCCGGGATCGGCCCCGAGATCGTCTCAAAGGCCCTCGGCGAGCGCGACGTCTACGAAATCTGCAGACCGATCGTCATCGGCGATGCGGAGACCATGAGGGCCGCATCGGGAATCGTCTCGGGAGCACCGCGGATAAGATCCGTTGAGGACGTCGGGGAAGCGGGGTTCAGGCAGGGAATGATAGACGTCCTGGATCTCAGGAACGTGAACATCAGAACCCTGAGTAAAGGGGTGATCGACAGACAGTCGGGCAGGGCGGCGGTGGAGTACGTCATGAGGGCCATCGAGCTGGCCGTGAGGGGTGACATAGACGCCATCGCCACGGCGCCTCTAAACAAGGAGGCCATGAACTTGGCTGGCTTCCGATACCACGGGCACACCGAGCTTCTCGCGGAGGCAACGGGGACCAGGGATTACGCGATGATGCTGGTCGCAGGAGAGCTCCGTGTCGTGCACGTGACGACCCACGTCGCCCTGAGAGAAGTGAGCGACCTGATCAAGAAAGATAGGGTGATGACGACGATCAAGCTGACCGATCAAGCACTCAGATCTCTGGGAATAAAGAAACCGACGATAGCAGTGGCCGGCTTGAACCCGCACGCGGGAGAGGGAGGCCTCTTCGGCTCCGAGGAGAATGAGGAGATTCGACCTGCGGTGGAGGAGTGCAGATCCACGGGCATATCCGTAGAGGGGCCGTTCCCTCCGGACACGGTCTTCCTGAGGGGGAGGCGCGGAGATTTCGACGCGGTCGTGGCGATGTACAACGACCAGGGTCACATACCCGTCAAGACGCTGGGGTTCGAGGAGGGGGTGAACGTCACGATAGGCCTGCCGATCATCAGGACCTCGGTCGACCACGGGACGGCCTTCGACATAGCCTGGCAGGGAAAGGCTGACCCCAGAAGCATGATGGAAGCCATCCGACTAGCGGCGCACATGGCGAAATCTAGAATCGGAAAAACCCGTCAATAATCATGCCCGGAGAGAAGCAAATTTCGAAGACTGATTAACACTTCTAGGTTACTTTACCACGGTTGATTTTTAAGTACCCGCCCCAAGCGGTTCGTAGCTTTCGGAAGGGATCATAAATTAATCCCAAACCCCAAAGGATAATAAGTTAATATTTTTTCTAACTAATAGAATGGGATACAATCCTTTACATAATATGCGTACAACTGTTATAGCCATTGGTGTAGTGTTTTTGTTTGCTTTAGGGTTCATGCTTCTTGGCATGTTTATTGATATTCAAATTATATTAAAATATGATTATACCCCAATTTCATTTACCTTATCATTTCTGTTCGGTGGAATATTAGTTGGCGTTTTGTTGGCATTGAGAATTGTAAGCCACCGCGCGCGAAACTTATCATTACGCGCACCAAACCATTAGTTTAAAAATGAATTTTATTTGGCTGAAGGATGTGAGGCTCGTTTCGACGACGAACCCCACGGACCTTTCCGCTTTCCTTTCTAATGAGTTGTCAGCTTATTCGAAGATGACGTCCGTCAGCAGTGCTTTTTTCGAGTGGTCCCTCGGGGGCCTGAAGGTCGTGAAGAGGTCCAGCCTGTCCTGTTCCTTGAGCTTCTTCCAGATGAGCACCCAGGCGCAGTCGTTCTTGTAGCCACCCACCTCGCACTTGCCCTCCACCTGGCCGCCGCACGGGCCGTTCAGCAGGGACTTGGCACACCTCGTGATGGGGCAGATGCCTCCCGTCTCTTCCAGCACGCAGTCGCCGCACGCCTTGCAGCGGTCGTGGAACCTCCCCAGCCTCTCGGTGGATCCGATGAAGCAGGTGTCCAGGCCGGGCAGGACGACCTTGCCCGTGAAGTCCGCGATGGTCTGCACCCCGGACCCGCAGGAGAGGACCAGGACGGCGTCGGCTTCGTTCACCGCCTTCCTGTACGGCTTCAGGTCCCTGCGGTCCAGCCTGAGGTCGCACGTCTCCTCGACCATCGCCGACCCGATCGCCTTCCCGCCCAGCTTCTGGGCCATCGCGGCCACCTCCTTCTCGCCGCCCGTCTGGCACGACGTGGCGCAGGAGCCGCAGCCGACGATGAAAACCTTCTCGTAGGGTTGCGCCATCTCGAGGACCTTTTCACCGGGTTTCTGCTTGGTTATTATCATCATTCAACACCTCAAACCATCGTTTTGAGCAGGGGATCCAGTATGCGCTCGTAGAAGACGGCCATGACGTGGATGCCGGCCGCCTTGGTCGTCTTGCGGATCTCCTTGATGAACGGCTCATAGAACTCCATGTTGACGCCGTCGTACCTCTGCTGGCGCTTCTCCTTGTCCGGCTCGTCCTTGCACCTCCTCATGGCCTCGAGGAGGTCCTTGGGAACGTGGACGCCGGGGATGTTCTTGTCGAAGAAGTCGGCGATGCCGAACGATTTCAGCGGAAATACGCCCACCAGGCAAGGGCAGTTGTACCTTTCGATCTCGCGCAAGAAAGTTTTCACGAGCTCGATGTCGAACATCGTCTGGGTCTGGATGAAGTCCGCGCCGATCTTGGTCTTGCGGCCGATCTTCAACACCTCGGGCTCCAGGGGATCGGCGTTGGGATTCGCGGCGATGCCCACGTTCATCTCGACCTTGCCGTGGATCTCCAGGCCCGCAAGGTCGACGCGCTCATCGATCATCTTGGAGAGCATGTAGACGAACTGGGCGGAATCCAGGTCGTAGACGGGCAGCGCCCCCTTATTGTCGCCCAAGACTGTGTGGTCGCCCGAGATCGCGAGGATGTTCCTGATCCCCAGGAACGCCGCGGCCAGGATGTCGGAGGTGAGGGCGAGGCGGTTCCTGTCCCTGATGGTCATCTGGTAGACGGTCTCGAGCCCGACGTCCCTCTGGACGGTGTACGCCGGCACGAGGGCGTTCATGAACGCCATGGAGAGGGGGTTGTCCGTCACGTTCGCCGCGACGACGTACGGCTTCATGGCCCTGGCGCTCGCCATGATCTCGTCGAGGCCCGTGACCTTCTCTGGTTCAAGCTCCCCCGTCAGGACGAACCTGCCCGATCGGATCTCCTTGACGAGGTTGCTGTACGCAGGACGTTTTGCCATGATATTTTACAACTCCGAGGATCATTTATGCTCACCATCAACCGCTTTTAAACATTACCAAGATACTGTTCATCGATAACTGACACTTAAAATCGCTAGATAATATTTATAATGAGTGAAATAGCAACACTAAGGAACCAAGGGGTTGCGGATAATTGTCAAAGAGGGATCTCAAGCTCAAGATCGATGAATTAACATCGACCATCGGCACATTCAAGGGCCTCCAGATCGAGGTCGGCAGGATCTACGAGGAGGACTGGGAAGAGCAGCTCGGCCCCACGCCCTTCCCCAGCGTCGCCACGCTCCGGAACTGGGACCTCAAGCTGCTCAACCGGTACAAGCCGTTCTACATGCCCTTCTGCGACCTGTGCTGCCTGTGCACGTTCGGCAAGTGCGACCTGACGGGCGACAAGCGCGGCGCGTGCGGCATCACCATGGCGGGCCAGCAGTCCAGAATAGTGCTGATCGCATGCTGCATCGGCGCGTCGACGCACGCGGCCCACGCCCGCCACATGCTCGACCACCTGATCGAAGAGTACGGCCGCGATGCCCCCATTGACGTTGCCATTAACACGAACGTCGAGGCCCCCAACGTGCGACTGGTCTGCGGCGTGCGCCCCAAGACGCTGAAGGACCTCGAGGACGTCCTGGGCTACGTCGAGGCCCAGATCGTCCAGCTGGTGGCCGCCGCCCACACCGGCCAGGAGGGGGACAACCTCGACTTCGAGTCGAAGGCCTTCCACGCGGGCATGCTCGACCACGTCGCGCTCGAGGTGGCGGACATCGAGCAGATATCGACGCTCGGGCTGCCGAAAGGCATACCCGACACCCCAATGGCGGAGCTCGGCATGGGGACCATCGACCCGGCGAAGCCCTTCATCCTGTGCATCGGCCACAACGTGCTGCCGAGCGTCGACATCATCGACTACCTGATGGACAACGACCTGTTCGGAAAGGTCGAGGTCGGCGGACTCTGCTGCACCGCCCACGACATGAGCCGCTACGACAAGCGCGCGAAGATCGTGGGCCCCATCTCGTGGCAGCTCCGGTTCATCCGGTCGGGGGTCCCGGACCTCATCGTCGTCGACGAGCAGTGCCTGAGGACCGACGTCATGCTCGAGGCGAAGGCCCTGGGCATCCCCGTCATCGCGACGAGTGAGAAGAGCTGCATGGGCCTCCCCGACAGGACAAACGACAGCCCGGAGAAGATCGTGGACGACCTCGTCGAGGGCACGACGCCTGGCGCCCTCATACTGAACCCGCTACGGGTGGGCGAGGTCGCCGTCAAGACGGCGATGAAGATCGCGCCCAAGAGGGGCGACATCAAGACCCTGAAGGGGGACGAGATCGCGGAGATCACCAAGAAATGCAGGCGATGCATGGAGTGCGTCCACGCCTGCCCGAACAACATGCCGGTCATGGACGCCGTCCAGGCGGCGGCTAAAGGGGACCTCGAGCCGCTCGCCGATCTCTACGACCTCTGCGTCGGCTGCGCGCGGTGCGAGAGCGCCTGCCCCATCGACCTGCCCATCATCGACCTCATCAACAAGGCCGCGGAGGGGAAGATCAAGGGCGAGAAGTACCCGATACGGGTCGGACGCGGCGCGATCCAGGACGTCGAGATCAGGGAGGTCGGCAGGGCCATCGTCTTCGGCGAGATCCCCGGCGTCGTGGCGCTCGTCGGATGCGCCAACTATCCTAAAGGGGGTTCAGACGTCGCCAGAATCGCCGAGGAGTTCCTGAGGCGAAGATTCATCGTCGTGACGTCCGGCTGCTCGGCCATGACCATCGCCATGACCCGGGATGAAGAGGGACAGAACCTGTACGAGAAGTACCCGGGCGTCTTCGACGCGGGCGGCCTGGTAAACGTCGGGAGCTGCGTGGCGAACGCCCACATCACGGGCGCCGCGATAAAGATCGCCAACATCTTCGCCAAGCGCCCCCTCAGGGGGAACTACGAGGAGATCGCCGACTACATCCACAACCGCGTCGGGGCCGTGGGCGTCGCCTGGGGGGCCATGTCCCAGAAGGCGGCCGCCATCGCCGCCGGCTGCTGGAGGCTCGGCATCCCGGTCGTCGTCGGGCCGCACGGCGCGAAGTACCGCCGCATGCTCCTCGGCCGGAAGGAGAGGGAGGAGGACTGGATGGTGTACGACGCGAGGACCGGCGAGAAGGTGTACGTGGGTCCGGCGCCCGAGCACCTGTTCTACGCGGCGGAGACGGTGGAGGAGGCGCTGGTGATGATCGCGAAGCTGGTGATGCGACCCAACGACACGAGCAAGGGGCGCGCCGTCAAGCTCAGCCACTACATCGACCTCCACCAGCGATATTACGGGAGCATGCCCGACGACATACACCTCTACGTGCGCAGGGAGCCGGACATCCCGTTCACCATGAGGAACGAGATCGTGAAGGCGCTGGAGAAGGTCGGGTGGGTCGAAGGCAAGATCGCGCTGCCGGACCCGACCATGACGGAGCGGCTCGTCAGGAGGCGCGCCTGATGTCGGCGAAACCCATCCTCGGCCAGACGGCCGAGATCCCAGGCCCAAAGAAGGCGCTCATCATCCCGAAGCCCGAGGTGGCGGCCTCGATGATAAAGAAGGCGAGGAGGGCGCTGCTCGTCGTCGGCTCGGACGCGACCAGCATCGAGACCAAGGACGGCGACCTCGTCGACCTCGCCATCAGGCTCTCGAGGATCGGCAACGTGACGGTCGCGGCGACGGGCCACATGGTCGGCGAGTTCAGGAGGAGGAAGGCTGAGGACATTCAGACCATGCCGCTGATGAACCTCGGGGACAGGCTGCGTGACGCCGATTGGAAGGGCTTCGACGGGAAGGGGCACTACGACCTCGTGCTGTTCGCGGGCCTGCCCTACTACATGGAGTGGCTCGTCCTGTCGGGACTGAAGAGCTTCGCGCCGGACCTGCGGACCATCTCGCTCGACAACACCTACCAGCCGAACGCGAGCTGGTCCATGGGCAGCGCGCCCGAGAAGGACTGGAAAGAGGTTTTAGACAAGATCGTGTCAACGTTGGAGGGGGGGAACTGAGATGTCCATGTTCGACGACATACCCGTCGGGGTGGGGATCATCTACGAGGGAGAGCGGATCAGGGGCAAGGAGATGCAGGTGGAACTGGGCGGCCCCCGCGAGCAATACAAGTTCGAACTCGTTCAAGCCCGAATGCCCGACGAGGTGCAGGACGGCAAGATCAATATCATCGGGCCCGATCTGCCCGAGATGAAGCCCGGGAGCAACCATCCATTCGGCCTCCTCATCGAGGTGGCGGGAAAGGAGATCGAGAAGGATCTGGAGGGCGTCATCGAGCGGCGAATACACGAGTACATGAACTTCATCGAGGGATTCATGCACCTCAACCAGCGGTACGACATACAGCTCAGGCTGAGCAAGAAGTCGTACGAGAAGGGGCTCAACGGCGTGAACGTGATCGGGAAGGTGCTCCAGCGGCTGTTCAAGAGCGAGATGCCCTTCATCGAGAAGATCCAGATCACCTTCATGACCGAGCCAGGCAGGGTGAAGGAATGGTACGAGGCGGCGATGAAGATCTACGACGCGCGCGACGCCAGGGCACGCGGAATGAGCGACGACGACGTCGAGGTGTTCTACGGCTGCAGCCTGTGCCAGTCCTTCGCCCCCACGCACCTCTGCGTCATCACACCGCAGCGGTACGCGAACTGCGGCGCCATCAGCTGGTTCGACGGCCGGGCCACGGCCAAGATCGACCCGAAGGGGCCCGTGTTCGAGATCCCGAAGGGCGCGATAGTCAACCCCGAGAAGGGCGAGTACGAGGGCGTGAACAAGACCATCAGGGACAAGTCCCTCGGCGAGATCCAGCGGGTGGAGCTCTACACGGCGTTCGGGTACCCGCACACGAGCTGCGGGTGCTTCGAGGGGTGCGCCTTCTACATCCCCGAGCTCGACGGCTTCGGCGTCGTCCACCGCAACTTCAAGGGGCAGACCGTGAACGGGCTCGACTTCGTCACCATCTCCGACCTGACGGCCGGCGGCAGGCAGGTCGACGGCTTCCACGGCCTCTCCATCGAGTACATGCGCAGCCCGAAGTTCCTCAGCGCCGACGGCGGCTGGAACCGGGTCGTCTGGATGCCGATGGAGGTCAAGGAGCGCGTTAGGAGCTTCATGCCCCCCGACATCGTCGACAAGATCCCGACCGAGAAGGACGTCTCCAGCCTCGACGAGCTCAGGTCATTCCTCAAGGAGAAGGACCACCCGATCATCAAGCGGATGGCTTCGGCGCCGGAGGCTGTAACGGCCGAAGCGCCCTCGGAGATAACGGCGCCGACCCTCGAGCTGCAGCCCGGCGTGCTCCCCATACAGGGCATACCGTCGGGCATGGGCATCAAGATCATCCTGAAGAACGCCAAGATCAGGGCCGAGAAGATGATCATCAAGATCGACAGGGGGAAGTGACCGCGTTGGCCGACGAGAAGAAGAAGGGCGCCAAGCTCCCGTTCAGCCTCGACGCCCTGGAGGCGCTCGCGAAGTTCCAGCAGATCGAGTTCGACGACGTGGAGATCACCTTCGAGGAGCTCGAGCTCAGCCTGAGCCCGAGCATGATCATGCGACCGGCGGCACCGTCGGTAGCTGCACCCACGGTTTTGGCGCCTGCGAAGGCAAAGCCGACGTCCCTTCTGGAGGCGGACTTCACCGTGCCCGTCGAGGATTATCCGGGCCAAGTCGTGGAGGTGAGGCTCGGCGCGACCCGCACCGAAGGCGGGACGAGGGGGCGATCCGTCGTCATCGGAGGCGAGCGGGCGCCGGCGTTCTACTCCTTCCTGCAGCCGACGCCCCACAGGCCGGTGATCGCCTTCGACATCTTCGACTTCCCGGAGGTGAGGCTGCCCAAGGCGGTGAAGATGCACGTGTCCGAGGTGCTGCACGACCCGGCCGAGTGGGCGAAGCTGTGCGTCGAGAAGTTCGACGCCGAGATGATCAACGTCCACCTCCTCAGCATCGACCCCCTCATCAGCAATACCCCTGCCAGCGTCGCGGTCAAGACCGTCGAGAACGTGCTCCAGGCGGTGGATGTGCCCATCGCAATCGGCGGCTGTGGCGACCCGAAGAAGGACCTCGAGGTTTTCAGGGCCGTCGCCGCGGCGGCAGAGGGGGAACGACTCCTCTTCGGTTCGGTCACCCTCGACATGGACATCGAGGCGACTGCAAAGATCATCAAGGAGCACGACCACACGGTCATCGCCTTCACCTCCATGGACGTGAACAAGGCCCGAGAACTCAACCGCAAGCTCTACGACTTCCTGCCGAAGGAACAGATAGTCATGGACACGACGACCGCCGCCCTCGGGTACGGCCTCGACTACGCGTTCACCGTCATGGAGAGGGCGCGCCTCGCCGCCCTGAAGGGCGACCCGGAGCTCAACCACCCGATCTCATCGGGCGCCACGAACGCTTGGGCGGCGAGGGAGGCGTGGCTGCAGCTCGGCCCCGTGTGGGCGCCGAGGGAGCTCCGCGGCCCCCTGTGGGAGACGATCACGGCGCAGACGCTGCTCCTGGCCGGCGTCGACTACTTCATGATGATGCACCCGGGCTCCGTGAAGGCAGTGCGGACGATGATCGACAGCCTGATGGGCGGCAAGCACGCGAGCGGACCCACCGACTGGGTCTCGCTGAAGTTGTAGGGTGATCGCGATGCCAGCCAAGGAACTCAGCCCCATCGAGGTCTACAAGCTCCTCCCCGGCACCAACTGCAAGGATTGCGGCGAGACCAACTGCATGGCCTTCGCGGCCAGGCTCGTGAACAGGGAGTCGACGCTGAAGCAGTGCCCCCCGCTCCTCGACTCGAAGCACAAGGCGGCGTTCGACAAGCTCTGGGCCCTGCTGAAGCCCCCTGTCAGGGCAGTCGAGGTCGGCGCCGGAGAGCACAAGGTGACGATCGGCGGGGAGTACGTCGTCTACCGCCACGACTTCACGTACTTCAACCCGACGTCGATCGCGATCGACGTCGGCGACGAGATGCCGGAGGAGGAGTTCGTCGCACGCATCAAGTGGGCGAAGGACTTCCTGTACGATTACATCGGGATGAAGCTCAGGCTCGACATGGTCGCCGTCAGGTCGACCTCGAACGACCCGAGCCGCTTCGAGGCCGCCGTGAGGAAGGCGACGGAGGCGTCGGACCTGCCGCTCGTCCTGTGCGCGCTCAACCCCACGGTGATGGAGAGCGGCCTAGCCGCCGTAGCCGACAGGAGGCCCCTCATCTACGCGGCGACGAAGGACAACTGGAAGGAGATGGCGGACCTCGCCCAGATGTACGGCTGCCCCCTCGCCGTGTCCGCGCCCCTCGACCTCAAGATGCTCAGGACCCTCGTGCGGACGCTGAGGGAGTACGGGATCGAGGACCTCGTCCTGGACCCGGGGACGATGGCCGCGGACGGGGTCGCCGACACCCTGGACAACTTCACGATCCTCCGGCGGTCCGCGATCGACAAGGAGGACGAGCTCCTCGGGTACCCGCTGCTGGGAACCTCCATCACTGCCTGGGCCGAGAAGGCCGAGGACCCGGTGATCAACGAGTGGAACGAGGCGATGCTCGCGTCGGCGCTCGTGGCCCGGTACGCGGACATCCTCATCATGCACAGCGTCAGCGGCTGGTCCCTGCTCCCCCTCGTGATCCTCCGGCAGAACCTGTACACCGACCCGCGCAAGCCGGTGTCCGTGGAGGCTGGGGTGAGGAAGTTCGGCACCCCGACGGAGATGTCGCCCCTCATGCTGACGACCAACTTCGCCCTGACCTACTACACGGTCGCCGCCGACATCGAGGCCGCGAAGCTCGACTGCTTCCTCATGGTTGTCGACACCGAGGGCATATCGGTCGAGAGCGCCATCGCCGGCCGGAAGATGACCGCCGAGACGGTCGCCGACGCCGTGAAGAACTTCAAGGTCGAGGAGCTCGTGAAGCACCGGTCGCTCATCCTCCCCGGCAGGGCGGCGCGCATCAGCGGCGAGGTGGAGGAGCTCACGGGCTGGAAGGTCCACGTCGGCCCGCTCGACTCGTCCGGGATCCCGAAGTTCCTCGAGTCCAGCTGGAAACCCGACGCCGCCTGAATCGGAGACAACCTTTATCTACCAAACCCAAACCGCGCAATTTTCGCATATATTATAACTACATTTGAAGATAACTAATGTTGAAAATGCCTATCCTCAAACACAGCTTCGGACAGACGACGATGGCGAAAGTAAGCAACTCCGATGAATTGAGGCAGATGTTGGTTGATCCTTGGCTCGAATCCGAGACAATTATCATCAAACCGAACTGGGTATCAAACGATCCAGCGGACTTCACCGACCCCGAAACCTTGAGGATGATGTTCGAGGCACTCGACTCCCGTATCGTGGTGACGGAATCCCATCAGATACACCGTTTAGTGAACCTCCTTGAAGAAGGGATAAACTTCACCGTCGGGGGAAAGGAGGTCAACTGGAAATGGCTCCTGAAGGGCGCCGGCTGGGACTGGATCATCGAGAATCCGAACTGGGACTGGTGCATAAAAGATGGGCACTGGGACCGTATTAAAAAGGAGGACAAAGCCTTTCTCGATGAAAACGGTTTCACGGATCTCTTCAAGGAGTTTGGCGTCAGTTATATCAACGTAACCGATGAGGTCTGGAGTGAAAGGACAGCAGATCCAACAATAGTTAAAAAGGCCGTGGAAAGTCGTTACAAACCGGTCAGAATAGACAAACTCTATGGCATGGTGCCGAAGAAGCTTTATGACCTGCGTGGATCGACATTCATCAGCTTTGCCAAGCTTAAAACGTACACTAGTTTTACCTTGAAGAATCTGTTCGGCATGATACCTGATCCATTGAGACCATGGTGGCATGGACCAAAGCACTCTAAGATTGCCACGAGCATCATTGACATCAACAAGGTCTACCGCTCTATCTTCAACGTTTACGGGATATGCGAGGCATTGAGTACCACCCCCGTCTCCCATCCCAATGGTAAGTTCGAAGGTATTTACTCGGGCAAGTACAATGTTGTGGATGGCTTGGGAGTCGTGGCCTTTGGCAGAGACCTCGTGTCCCTCGACGCTATCGTCTGCAACCTCGCTGGATTAAATTTCAAACAATTTGGATCCCACATCAACTTAGCCGAAGAGGAATTCGGTGTCTATGACAGGGTGGCCCTCAGGGAATCAAAAATGAAAGTGGGGAACTGGCTATCACCCTAGCCTCTCACGTCAAGTGAAGGAGTCAACTTCCGCTACGGTTTGAGCGCGCCTATGTGAAGCTACTATTTCTTTCTTTCCCCCTTCAGTTGAAGGGCATGCGCCTATTCGCCCACGTGGGGCACTATGGCTTCGCATCCAGGCACCCTCAATCGCGCT
>Ga0315280_10001794_pt1 | contig 35946 bp, 32 predicted proteins | sample YL17G06_40_MG_FD_203697 | JGI IMG/M metagenome (GOLD analysis project Ga0315280, IMG submission 203697) | Sediment microbial communities from Yellowstone Lake, YNP, Wyoming, USA - YL17G06_40 | ecosystem: Environmental > Aquatic > Freshwater > Lake > Sediment | place: USA: Wyoming | collected... | reverse complement strand
AATTACTTTCCATAGTTCATCTGTGATAAGTTCTCTTGCCATAGGCATGCCCCCCTCATATTGTTGGACATGCTCTATATCGGCATTTTCGTCACCCAACTTGAGGTTTTGTTAGAGTCTCTTAGTCTCTTCCGTGCGCGCTCTGAGTTCAGACAACGTTTGGTTGTGGAACCCGCTTCTCGCCTGATTCCTGGGCAGACGCTCCTATTCGTATAACTTTCCGTCAAGCATATTGAGGGTTCTGGAGCCACTCTGGGTGATCTCTCTGTTGTGTGTCACTATAACGAAAGTCTCTTTGAACTGCTCTTTCACTTTCCAGAGGATATCAATAATCTCTTTTGCGGTTTTTGTGTCAAGGTTTCCAGTCGGCTCATCGCAGAATACAATTTTCGGGTCAGTGATAAGTGCGCGCGCGATTGCGACGCGCTGGCGCTCTCCGCCTGAAAGTTGATTCGGTTTGTGTTTTCTCCTCTCATACAGTCCCATCTGGTTGAGAACTTCTTCAACCTTTTGTCTGTAACCTTTTTTGACCGCGTGCCAGGAGAAGACTCCACATTTCACCATAAGCGGTAGGAGGACATTCTCAGCAGCGTTCAGGTCGGGAAGTAAGTGATAGAACTGGAATACGAAGCCGAAGTCCTTGTTTCTCACACTTGCTTTCCTGCTCGCTGAGACAGAGGTAATCTCCTCCCCGTGGAAGAAGACTTTTCCAGATGTGGGTTCATCCAGAAGTCCGAGAATGTGAAGAAGTGTAGATTTTCCTGCGCCGCTTGGGCCGCATATCATCAGATTTTCGCCGCGGAGAACTTCAATATCAACGCCTTTCAGGACGGGAAGTTCTCTTGCGTCAGCATAAAATGACTTATGCAGACCTGCGCCTTTGAGAATAACATTGTTTTCGGGAACGCTACTCATACCGAAGTGCCTCAATCGGTTCCAGACGCGCAGCCCTGAATGCGGGATACAAGGCAAAAAGGAAACTCACGGCAACTGTTGGAACAATAAGCATTGCCAGTTCCGTTAAATCCACAGATGTCGGAATTTTGTCCAAATAATACACATCTTTTGGAAAAGGATGGAAGCCTGTGAGAACTTCTATTATGTCTGCGACCCCATTTATGTTGTAAACGAAGAGCAGTCCGGCGGCGGAGCCTATTATTGATCCCACTATTCCGATAAGCGAGCCGGCGATAAGAAAGATGGAGAAGACACCCTGCGTTGTTCCGCCGACTGCCTTGATTATGCCTACATCTCGCGTCTTCTCAGCGACCATCATAGTGAGGATGGAGATGATTATGAATCCCGCGACTATCACAATCATTGAAAGAAGAAATGTGAGAAGCCACTTTTCCATCTGGACAGCGCGCATAAGCGTCTTATTCTGCTCCTCCCAGGTTTTGATGGAGATATTGGACTCTTGCGGGACATTGAGCACGCGTGACAGTTCAGCGCATACCTTAGGCGCTTCCCTGTAATCCCTGCACTTGACCCCTATTCCAGATATGGAATCTGTCTTGCCGATAAACTTCTGGACCTCTTCTAACTGTCCATAGACAAACCTGAAATCATTCTCAGTCATTCCCGTCTTGAACGCGCTTAAAACTTCAAATCTGTGCTCGTGCACATCCTCTTCTTTCAAACCTGTTGTAGTAAGAAGCGTGATTTCCTGTCCTATTCCGATATTATAGTGCTCCATAAATTCTATTCCCACCACAAGCCCGGGCAGGTTTGTTGTGCGGCAGCCAAAAATCTCCAACAGTTCTTCATCTGCGAGAGGCTTTCGCTTCATAACCCTGTTGTACGCGCGCTTCACTTTCTCAAACTCTCTCTGTCGGACCTCCAACTCTTTCTCAAGAAGACCCAGGTTTCTCTCAAGAATCTTGCTTTGTGCGGGCGAGAGAGGCGGACGCCCTTCGCTTTTCTGGTGCGCTATCTCCTCCTTCAGAAGGCTTATCTCCTGCTTCAGACGGTCGTAGAAAAATATTATCTCCGCTTCTTGCGGACGCAAAACATATTCACGGAGTTTGCCTATCTGCGCTTCCTGCAGTGGGTCTATGCCTTTTATGAAGCCGAAGTCAACTGTTGTTCCTTTTATGATGAAAATGTTAGAAATATAGGGTGCGCAGGCAGCAACGCCTTCAACGAGAGATGCCTGCTGGATTATCTTCTCGTAGTCCTTCAGCGACCAATCATCGCAGCCGATAACTATGTGAGCGTTTATACCACGAATCTTTTCGTGGAACTCCCGTTGAAAACCGCCCATAACAGAGAGAACCACAACCAGAACCATAACGCCGAGGCTGACACCCACAATCGCGATGTAAGTGATGATTCTGCGCTTCAGATACCTTATTGCTATGAAGAGTTTATACACAGTAGCATCCGAGAAAGAAAATATGCCTCAGCAAGAGACAGACGCAGAGAATGCGCAAACCTCACTTTTCGCTTTCAGGCCTGAGCAAGGGAAAAAGAATCACGTCTCTGATAGAACTGCTATTTGTCAGAATCATAGTCAGTCTATCTATTCCTATTCCCAGCCCGCCGGCAGGTGGCATCCCGTAAGAAAGCGCTATCAGGAAGTCTTCGTCTATCCTGCCCGCGGTCTCATCCGTATGCTGCGCCTGATCTTCAAACCTTTTCCTCTGTTCAATCGGGTCATTCAACTCTGTGAATGCGTTTGCAATCTCCATCCCGTCTATATACAGTTCAAACCGTTCGCAGATTCGAGGATCATCCCTTTTCGCCTTCGTAAGGGGACAAATCGCTGTCGGATAGTCGGTGACGAAAATTGGTCCGGATAACTTATCCTCCACAAAGTGCTCAAAAAGAACATCTACGAGCGCCGCCGGGAGAGCCTTTTCAGGCTGCTCCTTCAGTGTTAGTTGCCCTGCTGCTTGCAGTCTCTTCGCTGTCTCCCTAACCTTAGCCTCATCGGTAGCGGGAAAACCCAGATGCTCGGCGAACAAATCAAAATACTTTGCCCTCGCGTAGGGCGCGGTCAGGTTGAACTTTTTGTCGGCGTATTCTATCTGCTCGGTTCCAACAGTCTCCCGCGCCAGTTTCGGAAGCAGACTCTCAACAATCTCCATCATATCGGTGAGGTCGCCATAAGCCTGATAGAGTTCAAGCATAGTGAATTCAGGCGAATGCCTCGCATCTATCCCCTCATTTCTGAAGTTCCTGTTTATCTCAAAGACGCGCTCAAGTCCGCCGACAAGGCACCTTTTCAGATACAGTTCAGGTGCGACTCTGAGGTAGAGGTCTATGCCCAGCGCGTTGTGATGGGTTTTGAACGGTTTGGCAGCAGCGCCGCCTGGAACTGGCTGCATCATAGGCGTCTCAACCTCAATGAAATCGCGCGACTGCAAAAACTCTCTGATTGTGCGGATTATCTCGGTTCGCTTCACAAACAGTTTGCGCACATCTTCGCTGGTGAACATATCAACGTAGCGGCGGCGATACCGCAATTCAACATCCTTGAGCCCGTGCCACTTCTCTGGAAGAGGAAGTAGTATCTTCGCCAGAAGTGAAAGATTTGTTGCGAAGAGAGTCAGTTCGCCAGTTCTTGTGCGCCCTACCCTGCCGCTTGCACTGATGATGTCGCCGGGGTCAAGCAGTTTCGCTATCTCAAACGCTTTGTCTCCTATCAGGTCTGCGCGAAGATAGACTTGAACCTTTCCCGTTCTGTCTTTCAAATCCACAAATATGCTTTTGCCGTGGCTCCTTATAGAAGAGATTCTTCCGGCAATGGTCGCTTCTCTTTCGCTCGTCTCTTGTGTCTGGGCACTTCCCTGCCCTTCGCTCTGCTCGATAATAGAGGATATTGGGCTAACACCTTCAAACCGCGCACCATAAGGGTCAACGCCGAGCGCGCGCAACTTCTCCAGCGCTTTCAACCTCTCTTCGTAGAATTTTTCCTCTAACCCTTGCATCTTTTGCACCCCTGATATTCCGATTTTATTGGTCAGTGGAGAGGGTGTCAAGTTATATTGTCAATTCTGGGAGGGGCGCAGATGAAGCAGTGGCAAACAATCTGACTCGTTCAGAGAAGAGGCAACGAAATACTTTGCCAGTTTTTCGCTTCCCGATAATGCTCTGCTCTACTGCTGGCTGAACTTGAGGAAGTCAATACCTCCTGTCCGCTCGAGGAATGAATAGGCCAACCTTACGGCGATGTAGAATGAGACAACATAGAAAAATGTAAAGATGACAGCTCCGACCGCGCTGACCCGCATAAAAAACTTGAAAATAATGAAACAGATAATGACGACCGCGCCCGCACGTAGTCCAAGTTCCCAAACTTTGTAAAATTGGGTCCAGTCATCCAAGCCATTCGTGAGCAGCTCCAATCTGTAAAAGAGCAGCAGCGATACGAGAAATGCCAGGAGTGCGCAGTAGAGCGCCCTGAGAGCGCCAACTTCCTCCAGTCTCATTACCCGGCAGACTATCCACACAACAACAGCAGGTCCCAGAAGCACCAAAATCAGGCTCAGAATGAGCGAGATGTACGCCACACCTGACTCGCTCACATCCCGCAAGCGTTCGCTGCCCGGCTTCAACTCCTGTTGCGCTGCATCAGCCGAGCATACTACAAGAACGATGATAGAGACAACGCAAAGAACTACCGCCAGTCTTCTCATAGCATAACTCCTTATCAATCTCCTGTGCAGCACCCGGCAAGTGGTCAAACCGATACTGTCTTGGCAGTTTTTTCTATCTCTCTGATGCGGCGTCTTATCTTCTTGGCATCGCTATCTAAAAGTTTAGTTCCTTTCAGCGCCCTTTTCGCTTTCCTGAGCGCATCAAGCCCCTGCTCGCTGAAATAGGATGCGGCAAAACTCTCAGCCGCAATGAGGTAGCCTTCCAACGCACCCAAACGATACATCACCTTGTAGATTCCTTCTACTCCGCCCTCGTACAGGTCGGCCACAGCATTATCTGCGAACAGGTAGAGCGAACGAACAAGCGCCTTCTCACTGCTCCAGGTCTTCATCAGAAGTTCTATTTGCTCCTGCGCTTTCAGAAAGAGGTCACGCAATCGCCTCATCTTTTCGGAATAGAACTGGTGAATCCCGGCAAGTACCTCTCTATGCTCCCTGGGGGTTTTCTGTTTGCCAGCGTCCAACGCCTCTACCGCGTACTGCTGCTCCTTCAGTATTGAGGCCTCGTGATACAGGTCGCTAACGTACTTGTCGAACAGTTGAAGGGTACCGCCTTTTTTGAATATGTGATGAGATATCTCTCTGAGCCTGCCAAGATAGTCATTACGAAGTTTTTCCAACGCCTTCAGGTCAAGTAGTTGGGAAACCTCCTGCCCGCAAGGACGCACATTCTCTGTAACTGTTCGGGTCCGCTTTGCTGAACCCCTGACGAGATTCTCGCAACGGCGATACTGCTCTTCAAATACTTTCCGAGCGCGAAAAAAGTTCTCTACAAGTTCCCATATCTCTTCTGCACTTGTTATCTGCACTATTACACCGCTTCCAAGCAAGGTCTCAGTTTGAACTGCCGGTCAAATAATATTATGACCGCGACAGACTGTCAAGAAATTTTCTTTACCACACTTATCTGTGAGCGCATTTCGGACTTGGGGGTAGCGGCAGCGAGCCACAAAACCCGCATCAAGCCGGTCGCCAGGAATCAGTGGATAAACCTTAGATGCCTGTCCAGCGCATAGAAGAGTTTCTCTATGTTGGCAAAAGAGTGGAGACAGGAGAGCGAAACGCGCAGCATCGCCTTCCCTTCAGGCACAGTCGGATAACGCATCACAGGAACAAATATTCCTTCCTCTAATAATCTTTTTTGTAACTTGAGCGCTCTCGTCTCGCGCCCGACTGGAACAGGCACTATTGGCGTGCAGGGGGACTTATCGGAAAGCCCTCTATCAAGAAGAAGCGTTCCGAGGCGCTGAACATTTACGAATAGCTGAATTCGCCGCTGCGGTTCTTTCTCCAGCGCTTTTATAGCAGTAAGCGCAGCAGCCGTGGCAGGAGGCGCAAGCGCAGTAGTGTAGATGAAAGTGCGCGCAGAGTTTGTCAGATATTTCACGACGCTTTGCTCTGCCGCAACAAACCCGCCCTGGCTTCCAAGTGCTTTGCCAAACGCGCCCATCACTATATCAAACTGCCCTTCTATGTTGAACAGTTCCTCTGCGCCGCGACCGTGTGCGCCTAAGACGCCTGTGGCGTGCGCATCGTCAAGCATCGTTATCGCCTCGTATTTTCTTGCGAGATTGACTATCACGTCCAGAGGCGCGATGTCCCCATCAACGCTGAAAACGGACTCGGTCACAACAAGAACCTTCCTGAACCTGTGCCTCACTCTTTTCAGAGTTCTCTCCAGGAAGTCCATTTCGCAGTGCGGATAGACAAATATCTTTGCGCCGCTCAGACGGCAGCCATCTATTATGCTGGCGTGGTTTGACTGGTCAGACACAATCGCATCACCCTCAGTAACAAGGGACGATATTGCACCGACATTTGCCATATATCCGCAGGGGAAGAGGCAGGCGCTTTCCCTGCGTTTCAGGTCTGCCGCCGCTCTTTCCAGTTTCGTGTGTATGTCCAGAGTTCCTGCAACAAGCCGGGACGAAGCGGAGCCAGAACCGTATCTTTGTGCTGCCCGGGATGCGGCGCGCTTCAGAAGAGTGCTGTTAGCAAGCCCCAGGTAATTATTCGTCCCAAAAGAGATGCATCTCTTTCCGTTGACTGTCGTCTTTACGCCAGTGCTGCCAAACTCGCACAGGTCCCGCAAAAGTCCGGCAGCAGCGAGCCGCTTTATGCTCTCCCGGGCGAATCTCCGAAGCGGGTTTTTCATTCTCTTTTCACCGTAGAAGAATAGTTGAAGTCCGGGCTCAATCGTGAAGATAGAGACTACCGCCGTGAGTCAAGCGCGGCTTTTCAGCCACGGAAGAGAGCCTCCGGCGAAGTTCATCTTCATCAAGAGAATAGAGGGGTGAAATCTCCACCTTGGCATCAACGTGTCCATCATCGCGCCACGGAACAGAAACGCCGCAGGCAGCCAACCTGCGCGCGTACATATCTGACAGGTCGCGCGAGGCTGTCTCTGGCGAATCCTGTCCAGACGCGTTCTTGACCGGGCTGAACTCAGCCTCCCTCTTCACTTCCACAACAAGTGTTCTTGAAGAATGGTTGAAGGCGTCAAATATGAAGGTCTCAAACTTGTAAGCGTTTGGCCTCTCAGGCTTCACCGGAGTCCCGGACTTGCTGATATGAGGAACCGCTTTATACGTGACGTGATAGGGCAATCTCACGCCTTCCCTCCACAAGCGCAGCAAAAACGGGATACTGAAGACGTGAACCGCTATGTTGCCTGCCCCGAAAAGTAGTGAGCCTGTCTGGTCGGTCTTCTGGGCATCCTCCTGGCTCAGTTCGCTGTATTCCAGAACAGACACCTTGCCGTCTATAACACAGAAAACGCCCATCTTCTCTGTCGGCTCTCTTTTCCAGACAGCTTTGGATGTTATATCTGCGCCCGCAAGAACGTGGTATCCCATAAAAACAGGGTCTGCTATTCTTACAAGCGGGTTATCAACCTGGAAGTAGAACAGATGAGAGTATCCCTTGGAATCCAACTCTGTGAGTGTTCCGCTTTCTCCGAGAGTGGTGAGCGCTCCGCCGTGTCCGCTTGGACTCAAGCATATCCTATTCTTTGCCTCCAGTATCACCTTGCCTCTTCTGTCAACGGCAGGAAGCATTCCCTGCTTCAGAAATGTGACCTGCGCCTTCGCCATACCGAAGTAACTGTTCTGCGCAAAGAACTCCCTTGTGCGTGCGTCAGTCGCATCAGATGTCATAATATACCACGGAAGCAAAGTGTCGTATCTTCTTCGCAGAGCAACGACAGTCTCTGCGAAGAGCGCAAACAGGCTTTTACCTGATACAGGACCAACTGGAATGAGTCCCTTGGGTTCAACTGCATTGAGGCGGGTTGCCTGTCCGCCAGCAACAGTAAGCAGCGCAACTTTGTTCGCCCTCAAGAGAGTCTCGCCTACAATGGAAGTGCTTGAGGCTTTTCTCAATTCTTCCTCTGTCCCCGGCAAGCGCACAATATCTTCAGTGCGAAGAGGCCTTATCAGGCGCGATTTCTGCTTCGCTGGCACCTGTTTGACCACAGAGACAGACGAAACCGCCTCAGTCCCTGGCAGCGTTCCGGGAGTGCGCGAAGTGCCTGCCCCTTTCCTCGCATCCTCCTGCGCCTTCAGAAGACGGACTATATCTTCAGGACGCAGAGGTTGTACAAGGCGCGGTTTCTCCTCCCTCATAATCTGCCTGGCAAGCGAATTGACAAGTTGAAAATCTATCGCGTCTATCTGGGAGAGAAGTTTTTTACGCTCCTTCTCTGGCAACTCTTCCCACCAGGCGAAGATATGCTCCTGCCCGGCGCTGTAAACCTTAGCCACATTTATCTGGTCGCGCCGACCCGAAACCCTTATCACGTCCGACTCCCTCTATGAACAGTCTGCTCACCATTGTTGAGGAACAGAGTCTCAATCACTTCCACGAGAACCTGCTTCTTTCCATCTGTGGTGGATTTTTTCAGGACAGAAAGCGGCTTATGTAAAATCTTGTTTGCAAGGCGGCGAGTTGCATACTCTATTTCGCTGCGCTCCTTTTTTGTCAAATCAGGCAATTTCGCTTGCAAACGTTCCAACTCGTCGCGGCGAAGATTCTCAAAACTCTCTATTAGGCGGACAATTAGGTTATCGTGCTGGAGATTCCCCAGTTGCTTTGCCGCTTTCCTGGTCTCGGAGGAGACTATTGCCAGTCCCCCTGCAGCGTCCTGCTTGCGCTGCCTCATATTGCGCGCAATAACTTCTTCTAACTGGTCTATATTGTAAAGATGAACCCAGGGCAGTTTACCAACCTCAGGGTCAACGTTTCGCGGAACGCCGAGGTCAATTATAAATATCGGTCTTCCCTGCCTCGCAGCGATAGAAGGTGCGCACATCTGCCTGTGAAGAACTGCTGATGGCGCGCTTGTGCAGCCTATTACGATGTCCGCCAGACACAGGTAGCGGTCAAGTTTTTGAAGCGGCACAATTTCGCCACCTACTTTTTCAGCGACCTCTTTCGCGCGCGCGCGCGTTCTGTTTGCGACCAGGACCCTCTTCACGCCCGCTTCAACCAAATGAGTGACAGAGAGTTTCCCCATCTTGCCTGAGCCGATTACGAGAACCACCTTGTCTGACAAATGTGGAAAAACTTCGCGAACCAAATCAACAGCGACGGAACTGACCGAGACTTTCTTCTTCGCAATATCTGTTGTGGTGAGAACCTGCTTTCCGACTTTGAGCGCTTTCTGGAAGAGAGTTCCGAGATACTTTCCGGCTGCACCTCTCTCTTTCGCCCTGATGTAAGCCTCTTTCACCTGGTAGAGAATCTGCGTTTCACCCACCACCAGTGAATCAAGAGATGACGCAACGCAAAGTAGGTGGTGCACCGCGTCTTCACCACACAGAGCGTAGAAACAGCGAGAAGGTATTTGGTCTGAAGCGAATGAGGCGAGAATCGCACGGACCTGCTTCTGGCAGTTGCTTTTACCCATGCAGTAGATTTCAAACCTGTTACAGGTTGAGAGAACGACCGCCTCAAGGATTCCGGGAAATGACTTGAGCGCATTGAGAAGGTCGCCGACCTGGTCTGGCTGAAGAGCGAGTTTTTCGCGCACCTCAATCGGCGCTGTCTTATGGTTCACACCGAGAACGAAAATCTCTTCTACAGGCATATCTCACCAAGCCACAAATCAACTTTCAGGAAATCGCTGTTACAGCCATCTTCTACTCCACGAACTTCTGCCTGGTTACATCCCAGATGAAGTCTTTGTCTTCTCCTTGACCACCTGGCAAACCATCTCTTCCGAATGTTGCAATCCTCATACCCCAAGAGTTCTTTAAGAGCAGATATTCTCTGCCCCATGGGTCGTTTGCTGGAGTCATTATATACGGTCCGCGCCAGCCCTTCAAATTCTCAGGACATTGTAGCAAATCGGCGACCTTGTCAGGCAAAACTCCAGTGTCCTTCTTGTAGGACAAAAACGCTTCATTCAATACTCGCAAGTCCGCCTTACAACCGCCGTCATCGATGATTTCGCGGTTCCTTGCCAGCCACAGATACGCGCACACTCCAACGATAAGAAATATGGTTAGAACAAGATAGAAGGTTCTACTTTTCTTCACCGGCATTTCTGCGTCCTCTTTTGCTTCTGCGGTTAAGAGAATATCACTTCCAGATTCCAGAAATAGGGGTCTTGCAGAACTTGCAAGCACTGCCTTCTATATTATTTTCCACTATGGAATAGCCGTGACGACGAATCAGAGTGCGTGCGCAGTTCGGACAGATTGTATCTTCCTGCCCAATTTCAACTTCAAAAACGTTTCCGATATAGACGTATTTGATACCGACTTCTTTTGCGATTTTGCGCGCCTGCAAAAGGGTAGAAAGCGGTGTAAATTCGCGGAGAAGTTTATAGTCAGGATAAAACCGGCTGAAGTGAAGAGGATACTCAACGCCGAGGTTGTCGCGAATCCAGACACACATATCGCGAATCATTTGCGGGTCGTCGTTCCCCTGAGGAACAACAAGGTTTGTTATTTCAAACCAGACCTTTTCCTCCTTCAGTATTTTCAGACAGGTGAGAACAGGGTCCAGATGAGCGCCGCAGTAGTCCTGATAAAACTTTTCGCTGAAGCCTTTCAGGTCAACATTAGCGGCGTCAAGGTATTTACAGAGTTCACGAAGCGGCGCTGGTTCTATGTAGCCGCAGGTTATCCAGAGAGTCTTGATTCCCTCTTTGCGAGCGAGTTTGCAGATGTCAAGCATATACTCAAAAAATACTGTCGGCTCCGTATAGGTGAGCGCTATTGATTCACACTTTGTCGCTTTGCAGAGTTCTATCACCTCTTCGGGCGAGAGCGAATCTGCTGACTCTATCCACGGATACCTTTCTTTTTCCAAGCCGATGACGAGTTCGTGTCCGCCTTCTTCGGGCGACGCCTGTGATGTCTGATAGTTCTGGCAAAATATGCATCCGAGGTTGCATCCGACCGTTGAGAGTGAGAAAGATCGTGCACCGGGAATTACGTGAAACAGAGGTTTCTTTTCTATTGGGTCGGGTCTGAGCGCAACAGGTTTGCCGTAGGTGAGAGCGCGGAGTTTGCCCTCTATGTTGACGCGGACGCGGCACTTTCCGCGCTCGCCATTTTTCAAGACGCACTTCCACGGGCACAGGTTACACTGAACTTTCCCGTCTTCTTTTCTCTCATAATAGAGCGCCTCTTTGAGCGAGAGTTTTTTCTCTTTCACCATCGTCAGTAGCGCTTTCAGGTCAATTTGCGGCTGGGTTAGTTCTTCCTGGGCGAGAGAAGGGATTATTCTGGCCATAACCGCTCCCGCCATAAGCGATACAGCGGCGGCAAAGGCGAAGATTATGAGTTTATCGCCTCCTGGCATCTCTTACTCCTTCAGTCCAAGCGCAACAAATGCGCTGGACTGGTCGGGAAAGCAAGGGAACAAAGACGATATTCCAAGTTCCTTCAGGACAGTATCAACTTCCAGAGATGGGCTGATGAGAACAAGAGGCTCTTTGTGGTCTTGAGTTGATAAATGTCTCTCAATTCTCTTGCCGGTCTTGAAGGAGACCAGCAGCGCTATCGCGGCGGAGCATATTCTGGTGACATCGCGCATATCAAGAAGGAGCGATGAGATGCCGTTTTTCCCGAGTTGGGAGAAATACCCCTGCAAATCTAAGGCAGCGGATGGTGAGAGGTAGCCGCGCAAGCAAACCACTGCGGAAGCGTTATCAGAGGTAACAATTCGCGCCTCTATCTGCATATCGGCCTGGGTTAGAACCGGTGCGAAAATTTCGCGCTTCTGTGTCACAGGCTTCTCCCTGAGAGTTGACTCTCCAGCGTCGCACGCTCTTCAGGAGACAGGTCGCCTATCAAATAATTGACAACTTTGGTTATAGTTTTGCTTTCAAAGGGCTTGGTAATATAGTATGCAGCGCCGATTGAATAGCCCTTCAGGATATCCTGGTCTGTGGTTCTTGCTGTAAGCATAACGACAGGCATCTTCTCAGCAACCTCTGGAGGTAAACTGGAGATGAGTTGATAGCCGTTTATCCTCGGCATAAGGAGGTCAAGTATTATCAGGTCAAACTTTTCGCGCTTGAGTATCTGAAGCGCTTCTTCTCCGTTGGCGGCGGTTTTCACACTGAAACCTTCTCCTGTCAAGAGAACTCTGAGGACAGTTCTTATGTCCGCCTCGTCGTCAACGACCAGGATAACTTTTTTCTGTTTTTCTTCCATCCTTTCCCTTTCAGCGACCCGGGAACTTTACCGGGTGACTCATACACCAGTTTTCTCGTTAGGATCCGAATCAGGCAGTTCCACGGCTCCGTTGAGGGTATCCACAGCAACTGAGGCGATGTCATCTGACACCGAAAGTTTACCCGCGCACCTGCGGCACCTATAGTTTTTCATGGCAGAGTATCCGTCCACATTAGTTCTCAGTCCACAGGTTGAGCAGACAAGAATTCTTTTTCCCTGAGAGGATAGGAGGGAAAGTATTTGCCCAACTGTGAGATAGCCTTTTTCTACGAGGACTTCTCCGAGCCTGCAGGTTGTGCCGCTTGCGTTTCGCGAAGCCTGAATCCTCACGCACTCATTCACCTGCTCCCGCGTAACAAATCCTCTGCGGACTGCGAGAACGCCGAGTATGTTGTCTGCCAGCCTCTTGCCCGGGTCTTGCGGCCAGGGTCTGGCCAGATTCGTCTCCTGGGTCTGCAGGATGCTATCAAATTGTTCTTGAGCAATATATCCTTTTTCAAGAAGCATTCTGCCGATTGGCAAAGGTTTCTCCTGCTTCTCCTGGATTTCAATGCACTCTTTCAACTGAGCGGGTGTGACAATATCCAGAAGAAGCGCGATTTTACCGAAAAGTATTTCCCTTGTCTTGGGGGCAGGCCGCTTCCCCTCCCCCGCAGATTCAGCAGACGGAAGTGTGAACCTGAACTCGCTGCCTTTTCCGAGCGTGGAGGTGACCCATATTTTTCCGTCGTGCCTCTGGATAATCTCCTTGCAGATAGCAAGTCCGAGTCCTGTTCCGTGCGAACCTTCGCCAACCTGACGGTTCTTTCCCTGATAGAACCTGTCAAAGATTCTGGGGAGGTCTTCCGGGTCTATTCCGTGACCGTTATCAGAGACGCTGATTTGAACAAACCCCTCAGCGGGCGGAAGAATCTGAACCAGAACGCTTGTGCCTTCGGGATTGTGAATTATCGCGTTATTGAGCAGGTTTGTGAGCACTTGTGTTATGCTCTTTGTGTCAAAGAACGCAGTTATCTCACCCCGCGGCTTCTCCAGACGCAGGGAGATATTCTTCTCTTTTCCTTTCAGGGATAGAGATGTGATAACTCCTTGCACGACAGGTTCTATCGGACTTATCTTTTTCTCCATCTTCATTTCGCCGGATTCAATTCTGGAAATATCCAGTATATCGTTTACCAGGCCTGCGAGTCTGTTGACGTTCCTGTGAACGATATCAAGAAACTCCTGCTGGTCAGGGCTGAACTCGCCTACCTTTCCGGAAACGAGGAGGTCCACAGCGCCCATTATAGATGTCAGGGGAGTGCGAAGTTCGTGTGAAGCGGTAGAAATAAACTCAGATTTCATCCTGTCAAACCTTTTCAACTCCTGATACGCTTTCTCTTCAGCCGCGAGTTTCATTTTCGCCAGTTCCACTTCTGCCTCACGCCTTATCTTTTCAAACCGCAACTTCTCCATCTTCACTTTGTCTTGAGCCTCTCTTTGCAGCACCTCCCTCTCTGCCCGGAACCACGAGGTCATCAGAGAGTAGTAATTGGCGAGAGCATAGATAAACGCCACTTCTTCACTGCCGTAAGCGTTCTTCTGCGTGCTGGCAAACCCGATTATTGCCTCTGTCTCCTGCCCCACGACCACAGGCGCCGCTATAAAAGATGCGACGGACTGCTCCTTATCCCCCGCGGCCGGCAGTCCCTGATAAAGGGTATCCACAGTGTTGAGGTCAATGATTCTGCCGGCGAGTTTTTCCGCAACCACTTTGAGTTTTTCCCGTAGTTGCGATACAAATGAGTCTGCGACCTCCTCCTCAATTCTGATAACCATACGTGGAGAAGAGCCGCCAAGTTCAAGAATTATGCAGGCGCTGAACCGCAGCACAGGTCTGGTTACATCAGGCAAAGAAGCGCCAATCTCTTCCGGACTTCCTCCAGAAAGCATCGCTTTTGAGAGCGAGCCCAACATCTGAAGTTTGGCTATATTGCGTTCCTGCTCTATGAGCCTCGTTTCATACGCCTTTTTCGCCGTAACATCCTCAATGAAGGAGACCGCATATTTGACAGCGCCGCCCTCAATCAGCGGATAGGCGTTGTGCTGGAGAGTAAATCTTGCGCCGCTTTTCGGCACATATTCAAAACTGACCGGCTCTGGGAAATCTCTGCCAGATAGAACCTGCTCCACCCTCTCCCTTACCTGCGCAATTCTGGAGAGCCATCCCCGCAACTCCTCCTGCGGATGCTCCTTTGAAACACCAGCCATATCAAGCGCTCTTGAGCTGGCAAGAAGAACACTTCCGTCCAAATCGTGTATGATAACACCAGACGGGTCAGTTTCAGTGACCAACTCGTAAAGCCTCATCAATCTGCTGACCGCTTCAGACCTGCGCTGGGCATCTTCTTGCCAACTTTTCTCTTTCTCTTCGCTCTCTTTCTCGCGGCGCACTCCGGAAACTACCAGAGCCAGAAAAACCGCTGTCAGGTAGAACAGAATGGCCCAGGGCATAACCTCAGCCGGATTGAGAAATTCCCCCGTCCTCACCGAAAGCGCAAGAACAAGATAAACAGAGATGGCTATAAACGCGATTATGAAAGCGTGAACTACTCTTCTGGACAGCGCTGCACCCAGAACAGTAAGAGCATACGGCAGGAAATACAGGGAGAAGTGCGTCGGGTCTCTAGCTATTTCGGTGATAAAGATAGTGATAAGCGCACCATCAAAAAAGAAGATGCCGCCTAACAGGGCGGCAGAGCGGAACCTCGTTTCACGTATCACTATCAGCACAATATTTGACACAAGCAAAGCAGACGCTATAGCCCAGGCGTAGGGGGGAATGCCGGTAACACCTTTTGCTCCTGCCTGGCTTGAAAGAAGGAGAACAGAAGCCAGAAGAAGGAATCTCAAGATAATCAGAGCGTTCTTTCTGGCAGACGCGGAAGGTGCGGACATCCAACCTACCTCATAAACGAAAGAAGCGTCTGATACCGCGCTTCATCCCTTATGTTATCAAGGTCAGGGTCGCTTTCAATGTGGCGGCGGTCATCGTAGCCCAGCCTCACTGCGATTTCAAGGTGAGCCAGAGCAGTCTCAGTTTCTCCTCTCAAGGAATGCGCGCACGCAAGACCGTAGTGCACCTCCTTCGCTGTCGGGTTGAGCGCAAGCGCCTCATTATATACCTCTATCGCCTTGGGCAGAAGCCCAAGCCTCTGAAATGCAAGCCCGACAAAACCCAGTAAAAATCTCCTCGCAGTCGGATTGTATCTTATTGCGTTTTCATAAGAAAGTATTGCGCTGTCATAGCGTCTGAGTGCGAACAAAGAGTTCCCTTTCAGCCAGTGACCCCCAGTACTTCTGGGACGAATCCGGAGCATAGATTCCGCAACATATAGCGCGTCTTGCGCTCTTCCGCGCGCAATAAGCGCGTTCCCTGAGTAAAATGCCGCTATCAGTCTTACAGACCGCGAACGCGAGTACCACAAATAGAGCATAAGAATGATAAAGACAGGAGATATGAGGAATCCGTAGTTGATTTGCATTCCCACTGTAATTGCAGCAAGAATAAATAGCGCGCTGAAAAGCAAATAATGGCTGAACTTGAACGCAGGCAGATTCTTCAACCTTCGCATCATATCTTCAACAGCCTGCTTCTCAAACAATTCAAAGAACGACCTGACAGCGGTCTCCCGATAGACCGATTTTCGGCTCAACCGCTTGAACGCAACCACATCCGCTAAAACTATAATCAAAACAGATATTAGAGCCCAGATAACTTTTGAAAGAGTTCCAGTAACGCCAAAAATATACTCAAGAACCCACAGCCCGGCGACCCAGATCACGAACGCCGCCATCAGGTTGATTGCGCCGAGAACAAGAAATATTCCAACAGTCTCCACAATCCCCTTATAGACTGACCTCATAACTCATCACCCCCTCGTGACCATAATAAGCGGCAATAAATTACCACGCGCCTGTCACGACGTCAACAACAAAGAACTCATATAAAAGTTGAAATATGAGACATAAACGTGTAAATTTATAAGCAAGCCCCGCCGTTTACCGGCGGGGATGACAAGCCCCGGGCTTCAGCCCGGAGATGTTAGCCGCCGCGCCTGCGCGGCGCATTTGGCATTTACCCATATCGGAGGTCAGGATGACCAGAATTGAGATTCTGCAAGGCGATATAACAAAGCAGAAAGTTGACGCTATCGTCAATGCCGCCAATACCAGCCTATTGGGCGGCGGAGGCGTGGATGGCGCTATCCACCGCACCGCCGGACCAGGACTCCTGGAAGAGTGCCGCAAACTGAACGGCTGCCCCACAGGCGAAGCAAAAATTACAGGCGGCTACAATCTGCCCGCAAAATGGGTCATCCATACTGTAGGACCTGTCTGGCGCGGCGGAAACAATAACGAAGATGAAACCATCGCTAAATGCTACCGCAGTTGCTTCGCTCTGACAGAGAAACATCCTATTCGCACAATCGCATTCCCATCAATCTCCACAGGCGCCTATGGCTTCCCTGTTGAACGCGCCTCCCGAATTGCTGTCACCGAAACAAAGAATTTTCTTGCGAAGAATACTACTGTTGAAAAAGTCATCTTCGTCTGCTTTGACAAAAAAACCTACGACTGCTATACATCCGCGGTGAAAGAGATTTTCGGACAGACACTTTGACAGGAGGCATCATTATGGAACCGAGAAAAATCAGAGAAGGCATTTTCTGGATGGGTGCGGTTGACTGGGACAGGCGTCTCTTTGACTCTCTCATTCCGCTCCCCGACGGAACAAGTTACAACGCGTATCTGGTTCAGGGAAAAGAGAAAACTGTTCTGCTGGACACTGTTGACCCAACTATGACCGACAAACTTCTCACCCAACTGGAAAGCGTCAGGAAGTTGGATTATTTGGTCGCGCATCACGCAGAGCAGGACCACGCAGGCAGTATTCCACACGTTCTTCAAAAGTATCCTGACGCAAAGTTGGTCACGACCCCAAAAGGAAAAGAATTCCTCGTAGAACTCCTGCACATTCCCCCGGAGAGGTTCATCACTGTCAGCGACAGGGAGACCATATCGCTCGGCGGTAAGACGCTGGAATTCATATATACACCCTGGGTTCACTGGCCTGAAACTATGGTGACTTATCTGCGGGAAGAAAAAATACTTTTCTCCTGCGACTTTTTCGGCTCTCACCTTGCCACAACCGACTTATACGCTGTTGACAAAGCGCGCACTTACAGAGCGGCAAAGCGATACTTCGCAGAGATTATGATGCCTTTCAGCAAAATTATTGAGAAGAATCTTGAGAAATTGAAAGACCTCCAGATAGATATTATCGCGCCGAGTCACGGACCCATTCATAACGACCCTTCGTTTATTATCACTGCTTACCGCGATTGGGTCTCTGGCGCTCCAAAAAATATCGTCCTTTTGCCTTACATCTCTATGCACGGCAGCACAAGGAAGATGGTGGACTACTTCACCGGCGCGTTAGTGGAAAGAGGAGTCTCTGTCCAGCGATTTGACCTGACCGTAACCGACCTCGGCGAGTTAGCAGCCTCTCTAATTGACGCCGCCACTATCGTCCTTGGAGCGCCCACTGTTCTTGCCGGGGCGCATCCCGCTGTAATCCACGCGGCGCATCTTGCCGCCGCTTTGAGACCAAAGGCTAAATTCGCCTCAATTATCGGCTCTTACGGCTGGGGCGGTAAAACTCTTGAGCAACTCGCTTCAATACTCTCGCCGCTCAAGTTAGAGATACTTCAGCCGGTTCTTTGCAAAGGACTCCCGAGAGAGGCGGACTTCAAAGCGCTTGATAACCTCGCTGACACTATCGCTCAAAAACACAGAAGCACCACGCCGGCAGGCGTGGTGAATGTTTAGCAAGCCCCGCACTTCAGTGCGGGGATGATATTTTAGCCGGCGAGTTTACTCGCCGTTTCCCCGGTTTAGTCGCGCTACCCGCGACGCGGAATCATACTATATATTTCTTGACAAGTGTCAGCGCCGCTGCTAAAAAAATGTTATGGCAAGAATAGCGAGAGTTGTCGTCCCGAGGATTCCTCACCTTATCACGCAACGCGGCAACCGCGGACAGAAAGTATTCTTTCGCCAGAGCGACTATCGCGAATACCTGGAGATTATGTCGCAGTATTGCCGCGAAACCGGCGTCAGGGTGCTCGCGTACTGTCTGATGCCCGACCACGTCCACCTGATTGCGGTGCCACGCACGCAGGAGAGTCTCGCGCGAGGTATTGGCGGAGCAGATATGCGTTACACCCAGATAATCAATCTCCGAAAAAACTGGCGCGGGTATCTCTGGCAGGGCAGATTCTCATCATTCCCACTTGACAAGACATACTTACTGATTGCCGCACGCTATGTTGAATTGAACCCTGTCAGAGCCGGTTTAGCGCAGAAGCCGCGGGACTACAAATGGTCAAGCGCCCGCGCCCATCTTGAGGGCAAAGATGACCTCTTAGTAAAGACCGCTCCTCTTCTGAAGATGGCGGGAGACTGGCAATCCTTTTTACGAGTTGGTGTCCGAAAAGAGGATTTAGCGTTGTTACGCAGTCGTGAAAGGACAGGTCGTCCGCTTGGCAGCGAAAGGTTTATCACACGTCTGGAGCGCTTGCTTGACCGCGTCTTGAGGCGTCAGCGTCCCGGCCGTAAAAGGAAGAAATAAGCCTCGCATCCCTGAAATAATCGGAAGAGGGGTAAATGAAGGCACCTGATGAGTGGTTCAAGCAAGCAGAATACGACCTTGCGACGGAGGAGGCAAAATGCCTAACATTCCTGCGCGCATAACTGTTGGACAGGACAATTTATTAGTGGGGCTTCCTTTGACCAATCCTACTGGCAAGATTAGAGTCAAGCGGAGAGCGGGGGAACACGATTTCGGACAGCCTTTCTCCGCGAGGCAGAATCCGATTGACGCGAACTGTTACATAGAGTGGCAGATAGGATATGATAATGAGAAATCAACAGACCCAGAAGTGGTGAAGGAAATCTGGTACGAAAAGGAGCGGAAGAAGAAGTATGCTTATGAACTTACTGTGCTTCTTTATAGGGGCCTTCAGGCGGGCATTTTCACCCTTGAAGGTGCGAGGACTCTTCTGGAATTCGCCAACAGTGTCGGGGAACAGGACTTCATTGAAAACCGATACGGTCACAGAATATCAAGGACAGTGACAGCCCCACAGGTGACTATCAAAAACATCACTCTGATAGAAATAGAAGAGAAATATCCTGTCCTCCTTTACTCTGATAAACAAGGGTTCGTCGTTGAGGTTGTGCTAAAACACAAACAAAGAGCGGTTGGTTACCAACCGATGATATATGTTTCTCTGCCTCTTGAGGATGCCGAAGGCAACATTGTAGGAATAAAGGCCGAACCAAACGAGTTTGCGACCTTTAGGGTAACGCGGGAAAATAACAACTTTGTGCACAAGACGTTCGAGATATTTTCAATAGCATCAAAGCGGCACAACGAGGACGTGAAATCTCTTCTCAATGCAGTTATTACGAGGATAGGCTAAAGTGGTTCAGAAGATTGGAGAGACTGTCCGACAACTTCTCCGGGAGGAGAGTGACCCCGCGCGGGCTGTCAGACGCCTGCTTGCCTCAAGCAAACCAGAAGACGCAGAAGCCCTCAAAGATTACCTCAGATACGAATATTCCCAATGTCTCCTTGAGGCATACAGGACAAACGTCGGTGCTTATTATACGCCCAAGCATCTCGTTGACCTAGTGAGGCAGGTGGTCCGACCGCACCTGACGGATAACAGTTACGTTCTGGACCTTTCAGCGGGTTGTGGCGCGTTCCTTGACGGGTTCCCTCCTGAGAGGACAGCAGCTAGGGATGTGGATGAAAGAGCCGTTCAGATACTCAAGGCGCTTGGGTTCAGCAACGTTGCCCAAGATAACTCCCTTGTCAATGTCAGCAGAACTAAATATGGGCTGAGCCAACAAGACCATCTCGTTATTGTGGGCAACCCGCCTTACAATGATACGACTTCAAAGAATAAAAGGGCGCTCAAAGTCCCCGGGAAAATTGCGGCTGACCCGGATATTGCGACCAATGACTACGGTATAAGTTTTTTGAGAACGTTCTGTAAGCTGAGGGCGGATGTGATATGCGTCCTTCATCCGCTATCCTATCTCATAAAACCTGCGAACTTCAGAAAGCTCGGCTTATTCACACACAACTACCGCCTGCGTACGGGGATAATCTTCTCAAGCGAGGAATTCTCTGATACGCGTCACACCCCTTTTCCCGTGATGTGCGCCCTTTATGTCCGGGCAAGTATGGACTACGAATACGTGAGGACCTTTCCGTTTGATATACTCCGGGAGCCAAAAAAGTTTGTTCTGAGCAAGGCGGAGACGATTGACGGATATATCAGAAAATACCCTCCCTCCAAGGACATTCCCAAGAAATCCAACATCGGACTGTATATGTACAACATACGGGACACCAATTCCCTTTTGACATCCGGCAACCTCACAGAGAAAGAGAATTTCGCCTGCAATATTACGGTCAACTTTTGCGACCTCTACAAGTATGCTTACCTGAATTGTATGAAAAGATACTTCGGGAAGCACTACTTATTTGGTAACTTGTCTCCCATCGTTCGCAAAAGCGATTTGGAGAACAGCCCATTCTTTAGGAACCTGTTTATAATTGATGCCATAGTGAACAATCAGAACTTGGCTACATTCAACGTTAGGAATAGAAGGAGCATCGTTTTCACACAAGGGCTTTTAGAAACCTATCACCGCAATGCCAAGAGTTGCTCTCCTGAAGAGAGGTTCATCTACCGAGCGTTTGTGAACTTCGTTGAGGGTAAGGAAGTTGCTCCTTCTGCAACGAGATCTTACATTCAGGACTATTTTGAACGTCTCAGGGAAAGTATGACCGCATAGGTTAGAACCGTCCGGAGGAAATGCTGTCTCCGGCAGAATAGAGTTTGGCGGCTTATATGGGCTGTTTTGGCTCTTCGGGGCATTGAAAGAGGCGTTTGTTTTCAAGCCTTTGTCTTGCGATCGAGCAATAATATTCATTTACTTCAAACCCGGTGAAGTTTCTACCGAGTTGCTTACAGGCCACTGCTGTAGAACCACTGCCAATAAAAGGATCCAGGATGAGGTCGCGCGGGGAAGTAGTCATCTGGAGTATTTCTCTGATAAAGTGTTTGGGCTTGGGGGTCGGATGGTCTATGAAGCCCTCATCGGGTTCTACCATTTTGCTGGGGGTATCCCTGAACGCGTCCATTTTCCTCTTTACCATTTTGGGATTGCCCTTTTTGAACAGGAAACAGGACATAAACTTCGTCACGCCTATAGGTGAATGCACGCCGCCTTCTGGACAATAGAGCACGACCTGCCAGAAATAGGAAAACGGATTTCTTTCGAACAGCTTTGGTAGAAACTTTGTACTGAAGAAAGTTATGAAGAAGGAGTCCTTTTTTAGAACTCTGTAACACTCTGGAAGGATCCTGTAAAACACCGTCAAGTCTCGGTCATTTCCGACCCCGCCCTTATTGAGCCCATACGGCGGGTCAGTGAGAACACAATCCACTGCCTCGTCAGGGATAATCTTGATAAGCTCAAAAGTATCACCGCAGACAATCTTATTCACGAAGTCGTGAGGATATATAAGCACCTTGTTCTTCTCGCTGCGCAAAGATGATCATACGTGATACCGGCTGCGTAATTTCAAGGTCAGCTTTCATAGTAGTGACACAACGGACTGATGTCAAGGGCAATGAGTAACTGCGGTTGGTGTCAAACTTTTCCTCTGGCGAAACAAATGGGTTCTAACATATCCATAAGATTTTCACCTCGCTTTCAAGAGATTTGAACTCTTTGTCCGCGGTAATGAGTTCGCCTTTTCGGAGTTTTGTCAGCGCGGCGGCGAAAGAGTCGGCGTAAGGCAACTTCCTCGTCGCTTTGTATATAGCCGCTTGCCTCGTGAGTGCCAGGTCAGCCGACACAAACTCAATTGGGAATGTCTCAATAAGCGTCTGGATTCTTTCTGCTTCGTTTATTCCATAACCTCTTATTAGAATATAAAAGACCTCGCCCCAGTTGACCGTGGTCATCAATATATCTTTTCCGCTTTCCGCGGATTTGGTCAGCAGGTCTCTCACTTTCTCGTATCCCGGTTCTTTTTCCAGGTAAGCCATCAGAGCAGAAGCGTCTAAGACTTTGACCATTTTTTCTCCTCTGCCGCTTTCTGCTTAGTTCTTTCCTCAAGGACAGCGGCAGTCAGTTTGCCTTTTGTATTCAGAATACCAGCCATCTTTTCAAAGTATTCGCCTGTCAGAGGCTGGAGAATAATCTGACTGCCCTTTTCTATCACACACAGTTTTGTCCCCTTTTTGATATTGAGCCGCCTGCGGACCTTTGAAGGTATGACAATCTGCCCCTTTGTCGTCACAACCGTTGTAGTCATCTCCTGCCTCCTTTCTTTCACTGTGTAAGAATATAATATATTCGGGAGATTGTCAAGAACTTTTATTACTTTTTTTATAAGGTAATACAGATATAATGTAGTTGGATACCATACCCGCTTTGCTTGCGTCCGCGGGTTTGTTACCCCCGCCTTGAAGTGCGGGGCTTGGCAACCGCGGCAATGAATGCCGCGGCTTTGGAATTACCACCACGCCTCCCGACGTGGTGCTTCCTTTGGAATTCCTCCCTATCTACTACTTACTATCTACTGTCTACTATCTATTTCTCGCGCGAGGAAGAGGTAATTATCTCCCCACGCTTACGCGTGGGGCTTCATACTTCTGCCTTTCTGACAGCGGGGGGATATTATAGAAATCCTGTAAATTGGAAGGGGTTAAAATCGCGTAACTCCTGTTACGCGGCAGGGTTACTAAAAATGGCAATTTACAGGAGTTTTTGCGGACGTTTTACGCTGTTCGTCTCCCTTTTGAGGTCATCCAGTCCGCTATCATAAGCAGCCCTGCGAGGAGCAGAAAATACTGGTAAAGATGTGTTACTCTCTCTTCTCTCTTTTCTGTTTGACGCAGAACAGAAGGGTCAAAATCCACTAAATCTCCAGAGGTGTCTGACTCTTCCTCAGACAGAAGCGAAGCGCCCACGTAGTCAACCGCATTAGCCCGGCGTATCTCGTAAACTCCAGCCTCAGTCAGTTGCAGAGGATAGAACTGTCCCGATTCCTTTCCGGGTGTCAGCGTCTTTCCTGAAGGTGCGCGAATCTGTGTTACATCCTTAGCCCGAATCGGAATCACATCGCCGGTGCGCAATGTGACAAACTCCTGTCCCGTGGCCTGACCCGAAACCGTTTCAAGAAGGAGAGCGAAGAACAGCGGGAAAGAGACTTGCTTCTGCCAGTCTGACTGCGAAAGCGCGAAACCCACATACACTACCGCGCCTTTCCCGCGACGCAGAACGCCGATAAGCGGCACAATCCCCTCGTCAGTCTGCGCCACAAGGAGCGTCTCAAAGTTGCGGCTGTCGGCGAAGATAACACGCTTCGCCTTCGCTACCGCTATATCCCGCATAACTGAAACATCAGTAAACAGACCCCCTGTTGAGATAGGGTCTCGGCTCTTCACATCTATCTCCCCGCCAAGCGCGAGAACGCCAGGAATCTCTTTCGGTGGCGCAATAACCAGGTAGTTCGTGGGCGGGAAAACAGTCGGCGAATACTCGTTCAGAATTACGAGGTCAAAGCGCTCACTATCATCCAGTCTTTCCAGCCGCGTAATCTGGATTCCGGGATACTGGCTGAGCGCCCTGATAATATTCTGGTCCTCCCTTCCGAGAAGCGCGACGTGAATATCCCTGCGTGGAAGAAGTGTAGCGAACGCGTAATTGTCAATCTCCATCTGGTCGCGTGAATCTACCTGAACCTTCAGTATTTCCCCATTCGCCGTCTGGAGAGGAAAAGTGAAAAAGAGCGCCTGTTCAGAACCAGCTGACAGGGATACCGGGTTACTGGCTAATACTCTGCCAGAATTGTCAGTGAGTCTTGCAACTGTTCTTAATTCCCGCATTCCGAAGTTGCGCACCAGAATAAACGCTTCATAGAGCGCGCTATCCCCTGACATCTTTCTCACCGAGAACCGCGTTATCGCGCAGTTGTCAGAAGGACCGCCACAGCAAACGTACTGAATTCCCGGTTGAGGGCGTGTCGGCAGTTTGTCGGTGAACACAAATAAAGCCGCGCCTTCACCGCCTGCCTCGCCTGCGATTTGTTTCACTTGCGACTCAGTTTCAGCAGAAAGCGCGGTTGCATTAATACCCTCAATAGTCTGCCAGGCCTCGTCAGGGGTCATCTGATTCTGTGAGACCCCTTCTGTTTGAGCCGGCACAGTGGAGATGGTAACACGGTCATACCGGGATAGTGAATCCAGAAGCCTCTTTGCCTGCAATTTCGCGCGCTCTATTCTGTTTTTACCCGCATCAGAACGAGCGCCCATACTTGCTGACAGGTCAAAAAACATATGAACACGACGCTGAAGGGGCTGAACTCTTCTCACAGTCGGCGAAGCAATGGAGAGAACAAGACAACAGAGCGCCCCAGCCTCCAGAATGAGCGAGAGGTTGATATACTTGCGCCTGGACGAGCGGGGCACATCTATCTTCTGCTGGATTCGCGACCAGATTATCAGGCTGCTAACTGGAACCTTCAGTCTGCGATGCCTGTAAAAGTTGAGAAGAAACAGTAGCGGGAGTGCGAGAAGTCCAAAGAAAGATTGGGGGTAAAGAAATTCCAATTACGCTCCCCAGACTTCACTCTGCGCTTGCGAGGGCAGCAAGTGCGGACTCCTTATCATCAAAAATGGGAAGGCAGGCTGCAATCCCCATTGTGCATAGTTCCTGCATTACCTTCTCGTTTATTCCGATTATCGCGACTGAATTGGGCTTGTCAGACTCCCTCTCCCTTGCCCAGCCGATCAGCGCCGAGTAGCCAGCAGAGCAGACTGCTCTAACCTTGGCGAAATCTATCAGCACGCGAGGGGCGGCGCCTATTGTGCACTTGCGAAGTGCGCCTTGCAGCGCACGTGCGCCACTGATATCTATGCTCCCGCTTAGCACGAGAACTGTTATGGCTGGCTGTCCCTTTATTTTATCAGTTTCTATCTTGAGCGAACTCCTGGGCTCAGTCTCCTGCCCAGCCGAATGAGGCTTCTCAAAATCTGAATCTGCGAAAGCCGTTCCGCACCTTACACAATAGTGAGACGCATCAGGAATAGACTCGCCGCAGTAAGGGCATTTCTTCATAAGTTCTCCTCCAGAAAAAGAGATTTATAAGAAATTATACGCAGAAAAAACTGAACAAGTCAACACAATCTGTCACAATATATACAATTCTTTCTCAATAAAAGTGTCAACGAGCATGGGCTCAAGATGGGATTTCTGCGCCTCTTCTCTCAAAATCGCCAGACTCCTCTCTCTTGAAACCGCGCGCTTGTAAGGTCTGTCCTCTGAAACTAACGCGTCATAAATATCTGCGACTGCGATAATCCGCGCCACCTCTGAAAGCGCGTCCCCTTTCAGTCCCCGCGGATAGCCTGAACCGTCAAGTTTCTCGTGATGGCTCGCCGCTACCTCAGGAATCGCGCGCAGCGCGCGCGGGTAGTAGCCCTCTGAAAGTATCTTCAGAGTGTACAGTGGATGAGCCCTCATCTTCGCAAACTCCTCATCGGTCAGTCTGTCAGGTTTGCAGAGAATCAAATCGCTTACACCGATTTTTCCCACATCGTGCATAAGCGCAGCATATTCAACAAGGCGAATCAGGTCGCCTGAATACCCGAGCGAGCGCGCAAGATTGACAGAGTATTTTGCCACCCGCTCAGAATGTCCTGCAGTAACAGGGTCTCGCGCATCAACAGCGGCTGCCATAACTTTCACTATGCTTTTGAAGAACTTTTCGTTCTCTTCATAGAGCGTCTGCTTTTCAATCGCGACCGCAGCGTGCGAAGCCAGAGCCTGCAAAAGTTCCAGGTCGTAGTCTGTAAATGAGCCGTGCCTCTTATTCATAACCTGAATGACGCCGATAACCTCATCCTTCAGATTGAGAAGCGCGACTATAAGCATATTGCGTGTGCGCCAGCCTGTCTGGTCATCAATCTCTCTATTGAATCTCGGGTCGCTGTAAGCGTCCTCAATATTGAGCGGCTCTTTTGTCTTTGCCACAGTTCCTGCAAGCCCTTTTCCGACAGGCAGACGGATTTCGCCGACCCTGTCCCCTTGCGCTATCCAACTCCAGAGTTCGCCTCTATCCTGGTCCATAACGTAGAGGGTGCTACGCTGCGCGCCCAAAAGGTCTGTCACTTCATCCATTATGAGAATGAGCAGAGTATGCAGGTCCTTCTCTGCGGTCATCGCCTTTGCGACGTCAAGAAGGACATTCATATCAGATATTTTTTTGCCTGTGCTCACATTTTCGGTCTCCATCCGCAGCTTCGCACGCTCTTCTTTGAATTAGGCGTTATTAGTAGGCCATTACTTTTACGGTCAGGGTTCTGCTTGCCTCCCTGGCGATTTCACGCAGTTTTTCCAATTCCAGAGGCACTATATTCTCCTGGGGAATCGGCTCATCAGGGGAATAGATTTGCACTTCCTTTGGCGAGATTTTCATCATAGCATCCAACCACTTCTGGAATGGATAGCCGCAGTAGTTCTTGAGCCGCCCATCGAGGAAAACTGTTTGAATCGTTACTTTCTTTATGCTTGCAAGATTCCTGATTATCGGCTCAATTTCAATGACGTGAATCGGCCTGTTGATTGCGTTGAATGTTTCACTTTCACCCGCATCCAGTTTGAAAATCGGCAGGTCAATATTTGTTAGAGCGGCCGCTACGTCGCCGTGTCCGAGAAACGTGGAGTTGGAAAGAAGCGCAATCGGAACGCCCGGCGCAAGCCTGTTCCTCAACTCCTTCACTCTTTCTGTTATTTCCAGGAACTGCGGATGCAGTGTGGGTTCGCCGTTACCCGCAAAGGTTATATAATCTATTTTCTCCTTTTTGCGAAGCCGCTCTTTCAGCGCGCTCTCAACCTCATCCGGGGTCGGCAGTTTATACTCACCAACGCAGGTTGGACCATAGTGGCAATAGACGCAGTTGAAGACGCAAACCTTTCTGTCTGAAGGAAGAATATTGATTCCGAGCGATTTGCCAAGCCTCTTTGAGCCGACAGGTCCATAGACTATCCCAGACTGCAACTGAATATATCCCATATATACCTTTCTCTGATGATTTCTCAGTGTTCTGTTAGAGCACAAATATACTGAGTTCAGTTTCTCTGTCAACGCAAAACTCGCGCGCGCCCGCGAAGATAAAAGAGAAGTGAAATCGCCGCCACTGCCGCAGCACAGAGCAAACAACTAAAACCAAACACGTTACCGAGTGTAAGAAATGGCGGACTCTCGTTGCACAAGGGCAGCGCTACTGTGAGAGTTCCCTCAACATCTTTTCGTCTGCCATTTACTTTGAGGTCTTTTATTCTGCCGAGCGGGTCGGTGATGCAACTTATTCCTCTGTTGACTGCGCGGACAACAGGAATTCTGTTTTCAACAGCGCGGAAGGCGGCGTGAGAGCGAGATAGATTAAGTTCGGCGCTTCCCTGCCAGCACTTATCTCCGAGAAACCAGGCATCATTGGAGACATTGACCAGAAACTGCGTACCGCGCTGCCGCGCTTCCCGAACAAGCCAGTCAAATGAAAGTTCAAAGCAGATGACGCAGGCGAAAGAGTATTTCTCACTCAGAGAAAAAACCTTCATCTGGTTCCCCTCAGCGAGGCTCTCATACTCATACGGATAAAGTTTGGAAATACAATACGCCAGCAGCGGCAGGACATTCTCAAGCGGGACATACTCGCCGACAGGGACAAGAAACATCTTGTCGTATCTGCCGCCGACAGAACCGTCTCTCCTGATGAAGACTGCGCTGTTATACCTTCTGGTCTCTCCTTTTTCTATTTCCCAGTGCTGTGTCCCGACGAGCATTGAGGCACCGGAAGTTTTCGCTATCTGCGAGAAGAGGAGAAGGTCTTCTCCAGAAAGAAGAAGAGACTTCAGATACATAGTTTCAGGCCAGACAATTAAATCCACTTTCCGAGAGAGCGCTGGAGCGGTGAGAGTTAGGTGGTCTGAAATAATCTTCTCTACCGACTCACCGGGATTTCTCAGGCTCTCTTCTTTCAGGTCCTGCGGAACATTTCCCTGAACAATAAAGACTCTTGGACCTTCCCGGAGTTTCACTGAATGAATGCGATAGTTTCCGTAGAGAACAGAAAGCAAGATAAGGGCAGCGAAAAGAGCGGTAGTCACTGCGAGGCGAGGCAGTGAACCGGTTCGCGTGATAACGTAATGCGCAAACTGGGCGATAAGCGTATTAGAAAACGCAATAATTGCCGAAAGACCAAAAACTCCGAAGATGTCGCAGACCTGTATCAGTTTGATACTCTCATACTGGCTATGCGCCAGAAGAAGCCAGGGAAAACTGAGTGAGAAGAAGTTTGACCTCGCGAACTCAATTGCAACCCAGAGAACTGGGAACGCCACTATCACGGGAACGCGCAATCTCTGAACTGCGCAGGAAGCGAGGAATCCAAAAAGCGCGCTGAAACAGGAAAGTATTATGCAGGCGATTCCAAGTCCGATAAATGTAACTATACTTATCCACCAGAGTCCGGTGAGGAAGAAGATGAGCCCGGCGAAGAAGGAGATGACCGCTGCGCGGCGTAGACTACATCCAATAAGAGTGTAAAACCACGGCACAAGCGCAAACCAGGAAAGAAAAGATAAGTTGGCTGGATGATAAGAAAGAAAAAGAAGAACGGAAGAGATACATGCAATTGCTATGTCTCTGAGAACACCATGCTGATTCATCACAGTCCACAATGAAGCCGCGGGATTTATCCCGCGGGTTGAAACCCGCGGCTTTCCCGAATGGCTACTGGTATTACTGTCCCCTGTAAGATGGTCTTCTGCGTTCAACAACTGATTTTAGCCCTTCCAACGCGTCTGCTGTCCCAAATATCTTGTGCAGGTTTTCAAGTTCAATTTTGACCGCTTCGCGAAGTGGCTTACCGAATTCATTATCAATAACCTCATTAGCCATACGCACCGCAATCGGCGCCTTATAGGAGATTGACTTCGCAATTTTCGCTGTCTGTTCATCATCCGCCTTCAGGCTTTTCCAGTCAAGAAGCGAAGCGATATTTCTGTCTGAGAAGAGACTGACAATCTTCTGGAACTCCGGCGGAACTTCCCTGCGCGCACTCTCTTTTTTCGCTTTCGTGACTACCTTGTCGGGAGAAGAAGCAAGAGAGTTCACAGTCCGCTCAATTTCTGAGGGTTCACAGACATACTCCACGAGTCCGATAGAATGTGCTGCTTGTGCGTCAAGAGTTCTGCCTGTCAGAACAAGATATTTTGATAGTTCTTTGCCGATATATTTTCCTGTTCGCCACATTCCGGCAAGTCCTGGATAGATTCCGATGCCTGTCTCTGGAAAACTCATAGAACTGCGTGTTGAGGCAACCACGCAGTCTGCTGCGAGTGCGAGTTCAAAACCCCCGCCCAGAGCGACGCCGTCTATCTTCGCTATTACAAGTTTCTCACTCTCATCTATCCGGGTTAGAAGTTCGTGACCGTCCTTTGTGAAATCGTATATCGCCTGGAAATTATCGCGCTGGAGATTATCTATGAAGAACCCGATATCTGCGCCTGCGACAAACGCTTTTCCCCCTGCCCCGCTTATAACTATCACTTTTATATCGTCTCTCGCGTTGAGTGAGTCAAACTCCTTTGCCAACTGTCTCACTACCGTGGGATTGAGCGCGTTCATAGTTTCCGGTCGGTTGATTGTGATTTGCGCCACAGTGCCCTGAACTGAGGACTCAACGTATTTTATCTCCCACTCCCTGCGTCTTTCCCTGTGTTCTTTCAGATTCGCAGGAACATTCAAACCATATTTCCGCGCGACATTCCCAACCAGTTTGTAACTTTTCTCTATCGCAAGCGAGTTCATCTTCTCAAACGGTCCGAAAGCCCAGCGCAGCCCTATTCGCGCACCGCGGTCAATATCCGCCGCAGAACAGACGCCTTCCTGCGCAATTTGGCAGACGACGAAAAAGACAACGCCCAAAAGCCTATCGGAGACCACTTCAAATTTTGAGGCATCAGGCGTTCCTTCAGTCTGCCACTCGGCGCCGTTTTCAAACTGCTTCTTCAGCGTTTCGCTCGGACTGTAGAAGTTTCCAAACTTTTCGCGAAGCGTGGATGCTGAATGATACGCTATGGGGATTCCAGTTACGTTCATAAGAACAAAAGGCCCCATACCGATTCCGAACGTATTCTTTGCGGCGGCGTCTATCGTTGGAATATCAGTAACCCTATCTCCGAGAATGCGTGTCGCTTCATTCAGCCACGGAACGAAAAATCTGTTCACAGCAAAGCCGGGCGAATCACTGACAATAATTCCTGTCTTTCCTGTTCGGCTTGAGAAGAATTTGCCCAGTTCCACGCTTGCCGCGGAAGTCTTCTTCCCCGGAATAATCTCTAAGAGCCTGTTCTTCGCGGGATGATAAAAATAGTGCAGACCAATAAATCTGTCCTGCCTTTTTGTAGATTCTGCCAGTTCTGAAACGGAGAACGCTGACGTGTTTGTTGCAAAAACAGTCTTCTTATCGCAGAGACTGTCAAGTTTTGGGAACAGTTGCTTTTTCACCTGCATATCTTCAAAGACCGCTTCTATGACGAGGTCCGCGTCTCTCAGCCGCTCAATCTGTGTAGTCACCTCAATTCGGGAGAGAATCTGTTCCACCTGCTGCGGCGTAAAAAGTTTTTTCTGAACGCCTTCGCTGAGCAGATTTCTTATACTTACAAGACCACGCTGGACAAACTCCTCTTTTATATCAACGAGGATAACATTTATCCCTTCCTGCGCGATTTTCTGCGCTATTCCGCTTCCCATAGTTCCCGCACCGATAACGCCAACTTTCGTTATCTGCGGCATTACAAACCCCTTTCAGAATGCAGAATGTAGAATGAAGAATGTAGAACGCAGAACGCAGAATGTGCGCCTCCACTATATCGGCGGGCAAGGCATACCTACCGCGGAAACAGTGAACGAGTGTAGCATCCTTCCCACCTCACCGATTGACGCATTGAGCCCGCTGATGTCAGGCAGATAATTCAGGTCTCCGGACAACAGCACATAATATCGCAGTTCTTCAAGCGAGCCCTGAGCAATGTTATAGAAGTTGACTTTATCCTTCTTGCCTCTTTTCCTGAAACCCTCCACGATGTTCGCCGCAACAGAAACTGCTGCGCGACGCATCTGCGCTACAAGTCCAAACTTCTCCTCCGCGGGAAAACGTTTGGTAATTGTGTAGATTTCAAGGACAAGTTGATGCGCCTTTTGCCACACCAACAAGTCCTCAAACTTTTCCACCTTCCCCGGCATACCCGCCTCCCTTACCCTATATTCTACATTCTATATTCTACATACTTTCTACAATCACCGCTGTTCCCTGTCCGCCGCCGATGCAGGCTGAAGCCATTCCATACCTCTTACCGAGGCGGCGAAGATTGTAAAGAAGTGTGAGCGTGAGTCTCGCGCCTGTCGCAGCGTAAGGATGACCAAATGAAATTGCGCCGCCGTTTATATTGGTCTTATTTCTATCCAGTCCCAAAAGCCGCTCGCAAGCAATATATTGCGCCGCAAACGCTTCGTTTATCTCTACAAGGTCTATCTGCTTCAAATCCAGTCCAGCAATCTCAAGCGCGAGTTTGCACGCCGGCACAGGACCTATTCCCATTATTTCCGGCGGAACGCCAGCAGATGCGGACGCGATAACGCGACCAAGCGGCTTCACACCGCGCCTTTTCGCCTCGCTCTCAGTGTTTATCACAATGGATGCGCCACCATCTGTTATCTGCGAAGAGTTGCCAGCAGTCTGAACGCCAGGCAGTCCAGCATCTTTTCTGCGCAGGTTGAATGCAGGCTTCAGTTTTGTCAGAGCCTCAAGCGAGGTTTCTCTGATTCCGTCATCCCCGTTAACAATATCTACTCCACGCGGCAGGCGGATTTTCCGCGGGATAAGACCGTGCTCGGAAATCTCGCACTGCTTCACAGGCGCAATCTCTATATCAAAGTAGCCGTTCTTCTGCGCGCTTGCAGCGCGATTCATAGAAAGGCATCCATACTCGTCGCATTCAGGGCGTGTTATGCCAAACTTTTTTGCAACCATCTCGCCTGTCTCGCCCATCATCAGGTCAACCGAGGTATCCAGAAACGCAATCAACAGATAATCCACAGCCTCAAACTGCGTCAAGCGATAGCCTATTCTGTTGCCGAAAATTGTGGTTGGCGCCTGCGTGAGACCCTCGCATCCGCCTGTAAGCGAGACTGTCGCTTTCCCAGTGCATATATGCTCAACTCCGTTTATTAGCGCGTCAATTGAACTGGTGCAGATTCGCTGGACAAGGAGAGCAGGCACTTCTATCGGTATTCCGCTGTAGAGTGCAACGTGCCTTGCGGTGAAGAAGGCGTCCCCGCTTGAGACCCCCGCCTGCGCGTACGCGACGTGGTCAAAATCTTTCGCCGGGATTTCAGACTGCTCAATCGCCGCCCGCGACGCCACTATTCCTAAGTCTGTGCCGCTCAAAAGTCCGAGTTTGCCGTCCTGACCAGCCTGCCCAAACTTGCAGAAAGGTGTCCGCTTCGCCCCGACAATCACCACGCCCTCATACTTCGCGCCGTAACCAACCCCCTTCTTGCAAACCCCCTTCATACTCGCTTCAGTATTACCCATATCTCTCCTCCGAATGTCAGGAAAACTTACAATGCCTCTGAGAGAACCTCGGTTATATCCATTATTTGAAGCGACTTTCTTGCTTCTTTGGGCAACTTTGCCCTGCCCTTCTTTAGATTGTCTTTGCAGGAGGCGCAGGCTGAAACAATAACCTCCGCGCCGCAGGCAACCCCCTCTTCAAGCCGCGTAACAGCCATACTCACCGAAAACGCCGGGTCAACCGCAGAAACTCCGCCACCTCCGCCGCAACACCGCGCATCCTTGCGGCTGCGAGAAAATTCAATAAGTTGAAGTCCCGGGACAGCGCGCAAAAGAGTTCTCGGTTCATCATAAATTCCGAGATGCCGTCCTAAATCGCAAGGGTCGTGATAAGCAACTCTTTTAGGAAATGAACCGCGCAGTTTGAGCCGCCCCTCTGTGAGAAGTCTTGCGAGATACTCAACAATATGAAGAACCTCTACACCCTCAAGCAGCGCTGAATCCTTGTAAAGTTCAGCAAAAACTTTTCTGCACCCCGCGCAGGGAGTGACCAGAATTTTCGCGCCGGTTCGCAAAATCTTCTCGCGGTTCTCCTTTGCTATTCTCTCAAACTCCGATTTCGCGCCAGCCAGATAGACTGGAAAGCAGCAGCATACCTCATCTTTTCCCAGAAGAGTGAAGTTCTCGCCCGCTGCTTCAAGAAGTCTAATAGTTGACGGAACAATCTTCAAATCAACATACGCGGGGACGCAGCCAGTAAAAAGAAGCACATTTGCAGTGGAAGGAAGTAAGTTTTTTTCTGCATGCTCTCGCCAGTTCACAGGGTAAGAACTTATTCGCTCCTGCGCGGACAGCGCAAACGGATTGCCTGTTCTCTTCACATTCTCTATCACCGTCATCTCTTCAGGCGGCGCAAATCCGCGAGAATATAAATATTCCCTGCAGGAGAGAACCACATCAGATGCTCTTATCTGCGATGGACAGACAACTGTGCAGTTCTCGCAGGTGGTGCATCTGTAAAACGGCCTGGCGAGTTCGGAAGACGGCTCCAGAGTGCCGGCGATGAGATTGTATGCGAGCAAAATGCGCCCGCGCGCGTTGTGAGACTCAAGATGGGTGGCATCAAATGTAGGGCATCCTGCACGGCAGAATCCACACTGGACACATATCAGCGTCTCATTATCTGATAGTTCGCCCAGAGAAGTTATCTTGTGTTTGCCATCAAAAAGCGGTTCAAAGGCGAAGTGGTCAAATATGGAATAATCTCTCTTTTTGAGCGCCAATTTTCCGGGATTCAAAATATTATTCGGGTCGAGCGCCTCTTTTATTTTTCGCATAACTTCCAAGGACTCGCCAGCCTCACGTTCAAGAAACGGCGCTTTGGCGCAGCCAATCCCGTGTTCCGCGCTTATTGTGCCGCCGAGGCGCATCGCGAGGTTAACCAACTCGCTGGATGCGGGTTTTATTTTCGCCCACTCCTCTCTTTTGCGGACATCCATCACAAAAGTTGTGTGAACATTTCCATCGCCGACGTGTCCGAATGTCGCGATTAGAATATCATTCTTTCTTGATATTTCCTGTGCACCGCTTATCGCTTCTGCAATCTTCGGTATCGGAACGCCAAAATCTTCGCATATCGGAATGAGTCTGTAGCCGGCTTTCAGGCGGGAGAGCGCACTCACCAAGCCTGCGCGCCCGCCCCACATCCTTGCGCGCTCAGCAGGGTCATCAGACACTTTCACATCTATTCCGCCGTGCTTTTTGCAAATCTCTTCAATCCTGCGAATCTGCTCTTTGACTGATGCGGTCTCGCCGTCAACCTCAAGAAGAAGCATTGCCGCCACATCAGGAATCTCTAATTTCATAGTATCTTTTACAACTCTGATACTGACCGCATCCATTATTTCGCCCGCGCAGAGCGGGATACCGCTCATCAGAATCTCCATAACAGCGGCACCAGCAGACTCCAATTTCTCAAAGAGTGCGACCGCAATCGCCACAGACGGAGGAATCGGAATAACTTTGAGCCGCGCTTTTACCACTACTCCGAGCGTGCCCTCTGAACTGACAAAAAGCCGTGTCAGGTCATAACCTGCTGAACTCTTCGGCGCAGAAGTGCCGACAGAAATGAGAGTCCCATCAGCAAGCACCACATCAACTCCAGTGACGTAGTCTTTCGTGGTGCCGTATTTGACAGCGCGCAGACCGCTCGCGTTTGTCGCGATCATTCCGCCTATTGTTGCGATCGCCGAACTGCCCGGGTCAGGCGGAAAGAAGAGTTTGTGTTTAGCGAGTTCCGCGTTCAGCCGACCGCATATTACACCGGGCTCAACAATTGCGCGGAAGTTCTGCGTATCAATCTCTTCTATTCTGTTCATCAGAGAAAGGTCAAGAACCGTGCCCCCTTCGCAGGGCAGGACAGCGCCTGTGACACTCGTCCCTGAGCCGCGTGGAACAACAGGAATCTTCTCTTCATTTGCGAAAGCGAGAAGTTGCGAAACCTGCTGCGCGTTTTTTGCGAATACGACAGCATCGGGAATTCCCACGTGGACAGACATATCGCGGGAGTAACAGATCCGTTCTGTCATCTCCGTATGGACGTTTTCCTTCCCAAAAATCTCTTCCAGTTTCTCTGGTATTCCCATTCCCACCTCTGGCTTCTGTTACGCGACCCGCGATTATATGCGCGCCTTCCAGTCCAGTCAATCAGTTTCGCTGAAGGCGCGGGAATGCGTAAGCCCCGCCGGTGGCGCAGCCACTTTACCGAAAGCGCCTGCGGCGCTCGGCGGGGTTCTGGAATTGCCACCCGTTACCCCCGCACTG
>Ga0315280_10001793_pt1 | contig 35969 bp, 29 predicted proteins | sample YL17G06_40_MG_FD_203697 | JGI IMG/M metagenome (GOLD analysis project Ga0315280, IMG submission 203697) | Sediment microbial communities from Yellowstone Lake, YNP, Wyoming, USA - YL17G06_40 | ecosystem: Environmental > Aquatic > Freshwater > Lake > Sediment | place: USA: Wyoming | collected... | reverse complement strand
CGCCGCTCCGGAAGTGCGGCGCAGCCGCACTCAGGCCTCGTCTCCGGAGCGACGCCGGCGGCGCTAGCGCCGCTCCGGAATGCGGCCAAGCCGCATCAGGCGTCGCCACGCAACAACAGTCCTGCAAAACAGCACTAGGCTCTTGGGGCATTCGCTGCCGAAATCGCACGGACGGTTACCGTTACGCCCCTCCGCTGACACTGGAGCCCCACCAGGTGCGGGGCGACGGCGCCGCCGCCTATGCTGCGCCAGACGCAGGCGAGACGCCCGCGCTACCACGCCCGGCGGGATTTTCCTCAGTCGAGCCGGTCTTCGTCCGCGGCGGCGGCGCACCCCTTCGCCTTATCGAAGAGGTCGGGCAAGTGCATCCTCACCTGCTCCGCCAGCTCCTCGTCGGAGATGCCCGTCAGCCGACCGTGCACCTCGTATTGCTCCATCACCCAGCGAGCGATCTTGAGCACCTGGCGCTTGCGCACCTTGGCCTCGCCCCCCAGGCCCAGGTAGTCGTTGACCCACATGGCGACGCCATCCACGCCGCTCTTGTCGGTTATCGCCACGCGCGGGGGGCGCCCGAGGATGACGCGGGTATCGAAGATGTTGTAGATGCGCTCGTCGCGGCGCAGGCCCTCAGCATGGATTCCCGCCATGGTGCGGTTGAAGTTGGCGCCCACCAGCGGCTGCCCCGGCGGAATGTGCGCGCCGATCTCGTCCTCGAAATAGCGCGCGAGTTCGGTCACCCGCCGCAGGTCGGCGCCGTTGGTCGTCCCTTTGAGCGCCGCGTATTCGACCAGCGCGCCCTCCAGCGGCGGGTTGCCGGTGCGCTCGCCAAAGCTGAATAGCGTCGTGTTGACCGCATCGCAGCCGTAAAGCCAGCACGTCACCGCGTTGATGTGCGCTTTGTGGAAATCGTTGTGCCCGTGCCACTCCAGCCGGTCGGAGGGCACGCCGCCCTCGGTAAGGACCGTGTAGATGAGCTTGGGCACGCTGCGCGGCAGCGCGGCGCCGGGATAGGTTACGCCATAGCCGAGCGTGTCGCACAGCCGAACCTTAGGCTTGAGGTGCTCGGGGACCTGCTCACCCAGCTCAGCCAGCTTCTGCACGAAGGGCAGCACAAAACCCTCGATATCGGCGCGCGTGACATCCTCGAGATGACAGCGCGGCCGCACCCCCGTCGCCAGCGCGGCTTCGACGACGCGGATGTATTGCTCGAACGCCTCGCGCCTCGTCATCTTCTGCTTGTGGAAGATGTGGTAGTCGCTCGCGGAGGTGAGCATGCCGGTCTCAGTGAGGCCCATCTCCTTGACGAGCCGAAAATCGCCTTCGTCGGCGCGAATCCAGCCCGTGATGCGCGGGTATTCGTGGCCCAATTCGCGACACAGCTCTACTGCCCGTCGGTCCTTGCTGGTATAGAGGAAGAACTCGGTCATGCGGATGACGCCGTGCGGGCCGCTTAGGTGGGCGAGCAGGTCGTAGATGTCGCGGATCTGCTCGGCGGAATAGGGCGGGCGCGCCTGTTGGCCGTCGCGGAAGGTGGTATCGGTGATGAAGATGTCGCGCTTGACCGCCTGGCGCGGGTCGAACTCGACGACCTTGCCGTTGATCTCCTCGCGGATGACGCCGTCGAAACCGATCAGCGGAACCCGGTCATAGGGGAAGATGTCCTCCATCAAGTTGGCCTCGTCAACATCCTGAATCCGGCGCTGCACGGTCATCAACGGTCCTCCAGTTGCTCCTGCAAACACCTGGCAGTATATAACATCCGTGGCGCGGAAGGCAACAAGACCAACCGGGTACGGAGTGGCGCAGAATGTGGGGGCGGGGTTGTCCCGCGGGCTGCGCCACGGCGGCGCAGTCGTCTCGGCGCCGGTGCGCGTGCCCCACCAGAGATCGGTCAACCTACCAACTCGCCAGGGGCCAACAGCGGTCGAACCCACTCGCGCGATGTGCGACCGAAATGACATCCATTGCCCGGGTTTCGCCGCACGCACTTGACGCTCATCGGCCATAGTGGGAAAATTCGACGACGAACCGCGATTATGCATGGCGAGTGTGATGCGCTCACCCAACGGGCGATGTCACCCCGAGCTGTGCGGCGCAGTGCGTCGCTCCGGAGCGCGGCCATGCCGCGCCGGCGAGGAGTCCCCTACCGGGGTTGCTGAAGAGCGATAGGGGACGCCTTCGTCCGCCGGAGCGGAACTGCCCACTTCGCCGAAGTAGCTTCGGCTACGAAGGCTGAATCGTCGCCCGCGAAGGCGGATTCCTCGCGGAGTCTACCCCTTCGCCTTGCTCAGGGCAGGCTCTGAGCGAAGCCGAAGGGCTCGGAATGACACTTTCCCGATCCTATGCATGATTTGGGACTAAACCACAGGTTGTGTTTGCTGCGGTGCGACAGTGCGGCTCTGGGATACAGGTACTCCATTCAGGAGGCGCGAGAGCATGAGTGGCAATTCGGCTTTCGGATCGCAGGCGGCGCACCGCCCTCGCTGGGCGCCAGTGCTGGTGGCGGCGGCGGTCGGCTGCTTGGTCGGCGTGGCGATGACGACGCTGGTGTCGGGACGCAACGGCGTCGCCATCGCTCAGGATCGTGCGACGCGAATCGCGCCCGAGTCAGAGCGCGATTTCATCCAGGCGATCGCCAAGGTCGGTCCCGCGGTGGTCAACATCAACACCGTCTTCCGCCCGCCCAACGTGCCGCCCCTGCTGCGCGAGTTTTTCGGCGAGCCCTTCCCCAGCGAGGGCCAGGCATCGGGCGTCATTATTGATAAGCGGGGCTACGTCCTGACCAACAACCACGTGGTCGAGAACGCGAAGTCGGTGAAGGTGTCGCTTGCCGACGGGCGCAGCTTCGACGCCACGGTCGTCGGCACCGACCCGCTGTCGGACATCGGCGTGGTGCAGATCAAGGGCGACGCCCTGCCGGTGGCGGAGCTGGGCCGCTCGGCCGATGTCCCCGTCGGAGGCTGGCTGATCGCCATTGGCAACCCCTTCGGCTATGAAAACACGGTGACCGTCGGAGTGCTCAGCGCGCGTAATCGGCGACTGCGCGCGCCCAGCGGCGTCGGGCTCGAGAACATGCTCCAGACCGATGCCGCGATCAACCCGGGCAACAGCGGCGGCGCGCTGGTGGATATCACGGGCAAGGTTGTCGGCATACCAACCGCGATCATCCCCTATGCCCAGGGCATCGGCTTTGCCATCGCCGCCGAGACCGCTTCCAAGGTCGCGGCGCAACTAATCGCGACCGGCCACGTGAGCCACCCATGGCTGGGGATCTCCTATGTCCCGGTTACGGAAGAAGTGCAGCAGCAGTTGAAGCTGCCGAGTCGCAAGGGTATCGCGGTCGTCAGCGTGCAGCCGGGCGGACCGGCCGACCAGGCGGGGATCAAGGCCGACGACGTGATCCTGCGCCTTGGCTCGCGCGATGTCAACACGGGGGATGACGTCTCGGCGGTGGTGCGCCAGAGCAAGGTCGGCGACAAGCTTGCCGCAACCGTGTGGCGCGCCGGCCAGGAGATGCAGGTCACGATAACCGTTGGTGAGCGTCCAGCGCCGCCGCCGGCGACGTGAGGCAGTCAGGAGAGAACGCAGGAGCCGTTCCTTCGGCTTCGATCGGGGCAGATTGCGAATGGCACCTGCGTTATTTGCGCTTATCGGCGTCCGGCCGCGGCTCCAGCGCGGCCTGCGCCGCGGCGCGCGCCCGGTCATGGATCTCCTTCAGCGGCGCGCCCGTCTCGCACGCCAGCCGCTTGCAGTCCTCGTATTCGGGCGCTGCCGTGATCACCTTGCCGTCGAGCCTGCCGAGCTTCACTCTGACCGATCCCCACGCCGTACTGACCTCGATCCACTCGCGCTCCAGGCAGTAGCGCGATACCTCGCGCGCGCGAATGCCCAGGGTCGTCGTCTCGCGGAAGATGACCCGCGCTAGCTTGGCCTGCTTCTCGGGCGGCGCCAAGGCGCTCAACAGCGTCGCCGGCCGCGACTTCTTCATGATGATTGGCGTCAGAAACACGTCGAGCGCGCCGGCCTGAAACAGGGCCTCCATCACGTGCTCGTAGAGCTCGGGGTTCATGTCATCCACGTTGGTCTCGAGCAGCGCCAGCGACTCCTCGGCCGGCAGCCCTTCAGCGGCCTCACCGAGGAACATACGCAAGCAGTTGGGATGCCCAAGCTCGCGACTGCCCGCGCCATAACCGACTCGTCGCACCGTCATCGCGGGCATCGGGCCGAAGGATGCGCAGAGGCCGGTCGCGAGCGCCGCGCCCGTGGGGGTGACAAGCTCCGCGCCCTCGGGCCCGGCATAGCATGGAACTCCCTCCAGAAGCTTCACCGTCGCCGGCGCGGGAATGGGCAGTCGGCCGTGATCGGTGTCCACCCATCCGCTGCCCAAGGGCAGGGGCGAGCAGGTCGCGCGCTCAATGCCTAGCAGATGGAATCCCGCCGCGGCGCCGACGATGTCAACGATGGCGTCAACCGCCCCGACTTCGTGAAAGTGCACTTCCTCGACCGCGACCCCGTGCACCGCCGCCTCGGCCTCAGCTAACCTGCGAAAAACGTCGCCGGCACGATGGGCGACGAGGGGTTCGAGCGCGCTCTGCTCCAGGAGGGCTACGACCTCGGGAAGGCGCCGTTCGGGCTGCGGCGTGGAGACCTCAACTTCGACCAGGGCGCAGTCGAGCGGGCCGCGTCGCCCCCGTGAGAACCTGAGTCGCCAGCCCTCCAGGGCAATGCCAGACAGGGCGGCTTCCAGCTCGGCCGGCTCAAGGCCGCAGTCAACCAGCGCGCCCAGCAGCATATTGCCGCTGATGCCAGAGAAGCAGTCGAGGTGCGCGACCTTCATGGGCACACTATTCGGGCGCAAGGAACGCGAAACCTGCCGCCTGCGCGGCCATGGAGGCTGTTGCACAATTTACGGTCGCGGGTCGGCCAGGAGGCCGACCCCTACGCGTCCGAACGTGCACCGTAGGGGTCGGGTGGCTAGGCCGAAGGCCGCCATGGCGGTCGCCGAAGGCGACCTAGCCATTCCATCCCGACCCGTCAAGTCGGGATTACGCAACGACCTCGATGGATCGGCCGCTGATGCCGACCGCTGTTGGCGCGGCAGGCGCCCTCGCAGGATACCACGCCCGTCGAGGCGTATTCATACCGTGTCAACCGAGATAGGAGTACTGCGGATGAGAATGCACCGGGCGGCGTTGATTGCGGCCGCAGTCGCCATGACCCTTAGCTTTGCCGCCAGCAGCGCGAGGGCGGCGCTTCAGCTCCAGGGCGGCCGTCTGGCCGATCGCGGCAAGCCGGTCTTCCTGCGCGGCGCGATGTACTGGCAGCCGCACGCCTTCCACCAATGCTTCTGGGAGGACCTCGACCTCGGCATGATGGAGCGCGACTTTGCCGCCATGCAAGCGCAAGGCTTCAACCTCGCCTGCGTCCACGTCACCTGGGGCAGCTTCATGCCATCGGTTGATGTCAAGGCGCGACGCTATGAATGGAGCGGCGAGGCGGAGGCCAAGCTTATCCGCCTGCTCGATTCCGCGCGGCGCCACGGGCTCTATGTTGACCTGTGGTTCGGCACGTCGCGCGCGCCGGCGGGCGTTAACGCGATGTTCAGCTCAGCCTTTACCGACATGGGCGGGATGAAGCATGGCGCCTACCACGGCTGGCTCGTGGGCGACTGGCCGGCCATCGCCGATTACGATACCTACGCCTGGCAAGCCTTTCTTCGCTTCCATGAGCGCGTCGCGCGCATCTGCCGCGCTTATGACAACGTGATCTTCGATCCCCTCGACTGGCAGCACCTCAACCTCAATTACTGGAACTTCAACGACGCGCTCAACCTGCGCTCCTGGCGCGACTTCCTGCGGCGCGAGAACCCCGACCTCGCTTACTGGAATGCGCGCTGGGGCGAGAAGAATGCGTCGTGGGACGACGTGCTTTTCCCGGTGGACGATTGGGCACGCGATTCCATCTGCAAGCTCGGCAACACGCCCTATCACGGCCTTCAGCCGATACCTTACGAGAAGGAGAAGTGGCAGGACTTCAACCGCTGGCATAACCCGCTCTTCATCCGCATCGTCGAGGGCATCACCGCCGCGCTGCGCCGGGGCGACGCCAAAGCGCTCATCCTCCAGCGCGTTGACCCCTGGCGCTACGGCTACTGGCGCGAGATGACGTGGGGCGTCGGCAACGTGGATCTATATGCCCAGGGATGGTACCCGTCGTCCCCAAAGGACGTGGACGAGGCGGAGAAGCGCCTGCGCGGCGAGATCGACACGATCCGCACCCGCGCGTCGCGCCCCAAGCCGATCCTGCTGTGGGAGGTGGGCGTGGATGTGCTTCACGTCTATCCCAACGCGACCGAGGCCGAGCGCGACAAGCATCGCGCGCAGTACGTGCCGCGAGTCGAGGAGTTCGCGCGCGAGCAGGCGCTGCTGGGGTGGGCGTGGTGGGTGTGGCGAGACTACGACATGAACGAGGACAGCCTGCACTGGGGGCTGGTGGCGCAGGACGGACGCTTCAAGTCGGCGGAGGTAACGCCCGCTGCGCTCACGCGCGGGGAGTGACAGAGAGAGCCGCAGATTGCGGGGATTTCGCAGATTGGGCGATTCCCCAAAATGCAAGGAAATTGGGGACAGGTCATTTATCCTCTTGCTTCGCGCGGCTTTCGCTTCCGCCCGCGCTTCCCCGCGGTCAGGCTCCGACCTAGCAGCGCCTTGAAATGCGTGATGAATGGCGACGGATTACGTCATTGGTCACAGGATAGGCGCGCCTCAAATGGCTGTCAACCGAAACAAACAACCTGTCCCCCTTGTTCGTGCCCCTTTTCCCACCCCTGCAAGTCAGCAATTGCCATCGCTCCCGGGTCCTGCTATCATCATCTACGGTGGTGCCATGAGTATTCCAATTCCCGGCGAGCGCATCATCTTCGTTCAGCCGATGGAGCCGGGTGTCTGGTATTCGCCACAGACGCTGATCTGGCTCGCGATTCTGACCGTCATACCGTTCCTGCTCGCCTTGGCTTTGCGCGCCGGATGGAGGCGAGTTGCCCCGGTCTTCGCTTCTCCGAGCGATTGGCGCCGTTCAGCCGAGGACTATCTGACCGTGCAGGCTCGCGCCGCGAGGGCATCTCCCGCACTCCACAGAGGCATCCTGGCACTGGTCTATGCGTTAGTTCTTTTCCTCACCGCCTGCGTAGGCGTACTTGCCTATGGAGTAAACGACGAGTCGTCTGGCATCACCACCTTTGTTGTGGATACCCGCGCCGGTGCGCCCGCAGCCTTCGCCCTGCTGTTCCTCGCGTCGACTGCGGCCTTTACCACGACTATGGTCGGCTTGTACTGGGCCGCCTCCAGGTTAGCGACGCCCAGCTTGCTGCGCGTGATTTGGCTGGTCTCCGGCGGTATAGGATGTGGTGCAGCCGGTTGGGTCACCTTGGGGATGAAAGCGCCCGGGTACGTCATCTGGTTCGGCTGCGCCAGCGCGCTCCTCTTGACCGGGGTGTTATATCGCCTCATCGGATGGCGGGGCAAGGGCGTCATCACCCGAGCCCGTGCCGAAGAAGCCGCTCGGCAGCGGGACTACGCCGCGCAGGTCGCGACCGAAGCGCCCAAGGAGGGACAGTTCCAGGGACCCTCGCCATTCCGGTTCTGGTCACGAGTCGCCGGGTTCTTTGCGTTTCCGATCGTCTTCTTCGCCGTCGTATCCCTCAGGGACGCTCCTCAGGATCGACTCATGAGCCTGGAGATTGGAGCAAGCGGCGGAGTCTTATTTGCGGCTCTGGTTTGGCTGGGAACGGCGCGCGTTGCACGGCATGTCCGCTGGAATCCGGACGGCGTGCAGGTGACATGGTTTCACGGAACCCAGAAGACCTTTCGCTGGGAGGAGCTTGTGACCGTTACGGTGACCAACAACGTTGTCACGGTGAGAACACGCACCGGCGAGAAGTTTGCGGTCTATCCTAGCCAGCCCGGCTACAGGGTGCTCGAGAAAGTCCTCGCGGCCCACGCCTGGGCCCAGAATGCGCACGAACCGCGTTAGGGCGAGTCTTGGCGAGATTGGGGACAGGTCATTTATCCTCTTGCTTCGCGCGGCTTTCGCTTCCGCCCGCGCTTCCCCGCGGTCAGGGCCCAGCCCAGCAGCGCCTCGCAATGCGTGATAAACAGCGACAGATCACGTCATTGATCACAGCATAGGCGCTCCGCCGACGGCTGTCAGCTAAAACAAGTAAGCTGTCCCTGTTTTCCCCCCGTTTCTCCCACGAGTAGGTTGTGAGCCCGCGGTCGGGGTCAACCAGGGTCGGAGCGAGATGTCCTACCTACCGGGTGATATCACGATCGTCAAGCCGCGCAGTGCGGTCCTGCCCAAGACTTGCCGGCGCACTCGTCCATTCGGCCATACCCTCTCCGCGACGTGGCAGACGATGTTGGTCGCCGATTCTTTACGCGGATCAACCGTCGCCAGGGTGCGATGGATGACGAACGTTGTCGAGTCGCGCTCGACCCGGGGCGACGGCAAGTTGCTTCGACGCCACTGCTCCTCCGTCAGAACACCAATAAGCCGGAGCTGGCTGTCATCGCCGAGACGCCGCAGCCACTCGAGACATTCCTGCCTCCCGAGGACGAACTCGCTATCCACAGATGTGATCGGTACGACTTCCACCCACCATGGTGGTTCTTGCGTCATGGCTGTCGCTGGCGACGTGAAGAGCCGCACGTACGCCAAGGCGTCGCCTTCCGAGGTGATGCGAACGTGGTCCACAAGGTCATCGGGGGTCGCGACCCTAGTGGCTGCGTCGTCGCGGACCAGAAACAACCGCTCAAAGGCGGCGAGCGGCCGGCCGGCTCCGGGTTCCAGGCCAATAGCCAGCCGTTCGCCTCGCAAGAGAAAGTTCGCGCGGATATGCGCCGCGACGGTGACGTGCATGGCGGTTTCGCTCCTCGACTTGACAGGGTGTTGCACAGCTTTCGGACGCGTCCGGCCCCTGCGGTGCTTGTCAGTGCTCACAACTCCCGGCGTTGCGCCCTTGTGGGACCGGCCGGCAGAGCAACCCGTGACCAGCCACATTACACACAACCCAGACATCAGAGCGAGAACCATGCCACACCCCTTCATGTCATTGGAGTTACCCAGGGGATTAGGGGAAATTGGGGACAGGTTGTCTATCCTCTTGCTTCGGGCGGCTTTCGCGTCCGCCCGCGCTTCCCCGCGGTCAGGACCCGGCGCAGCAGCGCCTCGAAATGCGTGATGAATGCCGGCGAGCCCGTCGGCCGCCGCGAGGTTCGTCGGCCGTGCCGCTAACGGATGACAAGGGGGCAATCTGTAGATTCCGCAGATTGCGCGGAAAGGCCGCACAGATCCCGATCTGGTGAACCTGTGCAATGCGCCACAGGCGCACAAGTCTGCGGATCGGACTTCCGAATCTGGCGCCCCCGGCCCGAATCGAACGGGCGACGCAGGGCTTAGGACGCCCTCGCTCTATCCGCTGAGCTACGGGGGCGCGAGACCATCAGGCCGCACCAGGCCTCGGGCATGAACATTATACCGCGGCGCTGGCGCAGACTCAACTGCTTAGCCAGAGGGGTATGACCGCGAGAAGTTGGGATCTGGCGAACTGACTCCTCCCCCTTCCAGGGGGAGGACGAAGGTGGGGGTGAAACGCTGTGTCCGCACCCCACCTGAGGGGGGCAAGTCCTCACCCCCCCTCTCCCTCTTCGAGGGAGAGGGGTTCAGCGGCAGCCTTGCCGCCCCCATGCTAAGAACGCTCATGCCCGCCCTACAGTTTGCCACCGGCGAAACTCGCTCACCCCCCCGTGTCGCGAGCCCAATGGCCTACCTAGCAGGGGCTTGATGGCGCGCCCGGCGCCTCCATGTGCGAACTGCGCCACAACGGGCACCTACCCCCCCTATTCACGTGGGCGCTTATGGTGTAAACTTGCGCCTGCTTGCTGGGGGTCTTGGCGTCGCGCGATTCAGGCATCGGCGTTGGGCGGCGCAAGACCCGCGTGAAAGAGTTCTGCGCCCGAGGCAGAACTCGGCGACTGAGCGCTGGGGTTCAGACGCGTGGGGGAGCAGAAGGCGCGCGACGCCGGCGCCGGCTTCGATGGCGACCCGCCGCCCACATGCGGCGCAGCATGGTGTCCGTCGACGGGCCCCGACAATTCGGCGCAGCAGCGTCGTTTCGCGCGCCCTCACCCTGGGTCGCGTGGCAGCCGGTGTTCGCATTGACCGTCACGGGCGATGCGAACGGCGCCACACGCTGCGTCGGTCGGGCGCAGCAAAGCCGCAACGGAGGTGAGCGCCGTGACGGACAGAGAGATGACGGTGCGAGAAGCGGGGCGCAAGGGCGGCGAGACTACCAAGAAACGCTATGGCCCTCGCTTCTACGAGGAGATCGGCAAGAAGGGCGGGCAGAAGGTCAAGCGCATGATCGAGGAGAGCAAGCGCGCCCGCAGACAAGTGGGCGAGCCTAAGCGCAAGGCTAAGTGAGCCGCGCGGGGTGGTCATGCGCGCGACGGGCGGTCTCGGTCCGGCTGCGCTAAACTCGCGCGCGCTTCGCGGTGCGACATCGCCGCCGGCGCTGGCGCGGCGATGCGCGACCGTCGGTTGACGCATGTCAAGCGCGCGGCGAATAAGCCAGGCAACGAGGAACGGCGGGTGCATTCCGTGGCGCGCACTGCGCGCGGCGAGCACCCTATTCAACCTCGGATATCCGGTTCACGGCGGACGAGGGGACTTGACGCTCGTTATTGCTGGCGGCGCCTGAGTGCGGTTGCGCCGCACTTGCGGAGCGCGCGTCCCGCGCGCCGGGCGACGCCGCGCGACGCTCCGCGTCGCTCCGGAGACGAGGCCGGGCCTCGTCCAGCCCCTCCGGAACGCGGCTAAGCCCCGCGACGCTTCGCGTCGCTCCGGAGGCGAGGCGGAGCCTCGCCCAGGTCAGCGGTTTGAGACGTGAATTGGCTCGCGCAAGCGCGAGCTCCGGAATGCGGCGCCCGGCGCCGCATGCGATTGCGCGAGCGTCAATAGCTTACGGAGGAAGACAGAGGTGCCGAGCAAGGAGATGACGGTAGCTGAGGCCGGTCGCCGCGGCGGCCAGGCCACCAAGACTCGTTATGGCCCGCAGTTCTACCAGCGCATCGGTAAGCGCGGCGGTCAAAGCACCAGGCAGCGACACGGGGCCGGGTTCTACGAGACCATCGGGCGCCGCGGAGGCGAGCGCGTCAAGCGCGAGCGGGGCAGCGGCTTCTACGAGCGCATCGGTCGCAAGGGGGGCCAGCGAGTGCGCGAGCTGATAGCGGAAGGGCGTCGCGCCAACCAGTAGCGGGTTGACCCGGAAGCCGTGCGCGGCGGCGCCATTGCGCCAACGGTGGACGGCGCCATGTCCGGCCCGAGGCCGCCGCGGCCCGTGCGCACTCTGTCGGCAAAGCTGCGCCGCGGGCCGTGCGCATCACCTCACCGGCGCTGGGCAGTCGCCACCTCCTGCGAGAGCTTGACGATGGCGTTGTCGCGGAAGTAGCCGCGCAGCGAAGTGCCCGGGTAGGTCAGCACGTTCTTGCCCAACAGCGTGCCCGGGTTGAGAACGGTGTTGCAGCCGACCTGCGAGCCATCGCCGACAACCGCCCCGAACTTGAGGAGACCCGTGTCGTACTCCGCGTCCCCGATGCGGACCACCACCGGCGTTTTCGTCAGCTTGAAGTTGGAGCAGATCGCGCCCGCGCCCAGGTTCGCACCCCGGCCGATGATGGAGTTTCCAACATAGTTGAAATGCGGCGCATGGGCGTCGGGCAGCAGAATTGACTCCTTGACCTCGGTGGCATGTCCCACCGTTGCGCCTGCCCCCATGACCACGCCGCCGCGCAGCAGCGCCGCGTGCCCGACCCTGCATCCGGGCCCGATGATCGCCGGCCCCAGCACCCTCGCCGACGGCTCGATGATCGCGCCGGGCGCAACCAAGACCTCACCCTCGATGGTGGCGGTCGAGGCGATCTGCCCCCGCAGATCGCGCCGCGCCCGCGCCGCCAGATAGTCAGCCAGCCGCGTCAGCGCCTGCCACACGTAGCGACAGCCGTCGAACAGCGCCGTCTCCTCAACATCGGTGAGATCGAAGAAATCGCGCGGTGCGAGCACGGTTGCGCCGGTGTCGGTCATGGGAAGTTCGCGTTGTCAGCACATGAGGGCAGACCGGCGCGCGGCCGGCCGCTGGTCATGTCTGCTGCCGTGCGGCACTGCGATCGCCCGGCTCTTACGGCCACGAGCCCTCGCCGCGGGTCAAGGTCGCGTGCGCGCGGCTGACCACGCATTGCGAGGAGTGACCATTGCCGCAGCGCAGGCACACGCGGGCGATGGTCTCGCGCGAGTCCAGCGCCGATTCGAGAAGGCTCTCCAGAAGGCCGGCGAGCAGGTCCAGCCTGTCAGGCGGGAAATCGTCGAGCACCACCCGGGCAAGGGCGTCGCGCTCGGTGCTGACTTTGCGCACCAGGCCCAGGCCAGTTTCGCTCAGCGCGACGTAGACCACCCGGCGATCCTGGCGGCATTCCTGGCGGCCGACTAGGCCCTTACGCTCCAGGCGATCCACCAGCTTGGTGGAGGCGGGATCGCTGATTACGAGTCCGTCGCTGATGTCGCCGATTGAGCACCGCTGCTGGCCCGCCAGAAACTCCAGGCAGCGGAACTGGGCGGCGGTGACGGCGAGATCGCCCGCCGCGTTTAGCGCCCGGCCGTCGAGGCCGTCGCCTACCCAGCGGGCGAACAAGCGGAATAGCTTCTCACATTCCGACCCGCGATCAAGCGCCATGGCCTTTCCCCCCGACGAGACTACCCGGCCCGACCGACAGCGGCAGAGCGAGCCGTCTTCTCAACAGGTTGATTCTTCGGCCTGGCGGGGCCAATACCTGCCACGAGCCCGAATTATCTGCGCTCGCGTAAAGCGCTCCGGCGCTCACAAGCCGAGCTCGCCCCACAGCGCGGCGAAGTCTATGTGCTCTTGCGCCAGCTCGGTGGCGCGCTCGATCTTGCTGCGCTCGCGGATGCGCACCCGCCCCAGCAGCCACTCGATGCGGTCGACGACGGTCAGGGTGTCTTCTCGAGCCAGCAGCAGTGGTATGCGCAGCTCCTGCGACCTCGTGACTACCCGCGAGCTGGGGCGCATATCTCCCGTCAGCACCAAGCACTTGCTTGCCGTCTCGAGCGCCGCGAGCTGAATATCCGAGCGATCGCCGCCGGTGATCACCGCCTTGTTCGGCATGCGGCGGAAATAGCGCAGCGCGCTCTCGACGTTCATCGCGCCAACCACGAAGTGCTCCACCAACTGCTCGCGCTGCTCGGGGCAGCACAGCATCGAGGCGTTGAGATGATCCGCCAGCTCGCCGATGCTCACCGAACGCAGCACGGGGTCGTGGGGCAGCGCCCCGAAGACCTTGATTCCCGCGTCCTCGAGATAGGGCATCACATCTTCGCGCACGAACGTCAACTGGTCGGCGGGGACGTCGTTCAGCAGCACCCCGGCCAGGCGCTTGCCAAAGGCGTCGCGGCTGATGAAAATGCCGTCCACCGAGCGCTCCGATTCGTACTTGGCCACGACCAGGCCGCGGCAATCCAGCAGCTGCGCCAGGCGCCGGGCGTCGAGGTCGAACGCCCGGCCGGTGGTCGGCGCCGCGCCTACGCCGCCCACCAGCATCACCTCGCGCCCTTGCGCCAGCCGTGTGTAGGCATCCTTGATCCGACCCGCCAGATCGCCGTTTCCCCGACCGACGATCGCGCGATGGTAGAGCTCGTCGCTGGCGATGATCGGTGATAGATCCTCCAGGGGATCGGGCAGCTCCAACACCTCGCGAATGAACGCCGCATCCTCATCCACCACGCGCCCCTCGATGCGCGCCGGCAGGAAGCCCAAGGGCTTGAAGTAACCGACCTGCCGCCCCTCATGCTTCAGCTTGAGGCCGAGCACGATACAGATGAGGCTCTTGCCGGCATACGTTTCGGTGGAACCCACGAATATTCCGGTCATACGCATTGCCTCCGTGGCAGGCCGTGCGAATCGGCCAACGGGCGCGTCACTGCCCGGTGCGCTCGGCGATGGTGATGCGCGAATCGATCGCCACCACGCCGCGCCCCGGCTCGAGCGCTGCAAGCGGATTGATGTCCATCTCCACGATCTCGGGGAACTCCAGCGTCAACTGCGACAGCCGCAGCAGGCTCTCGACGATAGCTTCGGTATCGGCGGGACGCTCTCCTCTGACGCCGCCGAGCAGCCCCGCGGCGCGGATCTCGTGCAGCATCTGCTCCGCGTGCCGCCGCTCGAGCGGCGCGACCCGAAACGCCACATCCTTCAGCACCTCGACATAAATCCCGCCCAGGCCGAACATGATCAGCGGCCCAAACTGCGGATCACGGCTGACGCCGAGGATGACCTCTTTGCCGCCGCGGATCATCTCCTGCACCAGCACCCCGCGCAACTGCGCGGTCGGCATGTAGCGCTGCGCGCGCAGCAGGATCAGGTCGAACGTATCCGCCGCCTGGTCGGGGCTCGCAATCCCCACGCGCACCGCCCCGATGTCGGACTTGTGCAGAATATCCGGCGACGAGATCTTCATCACCACCGGGTAGCCGATCGCTTCCGCCAGCTCTACCGCCTCCGGCGCGGAATGCGCCAGCCGCGCCTCGGGCACGCGAAAGCCGTACGCCGTCAAGACCTCGCGCGCCTCGACCTCCCCCAGGTTCACCCGCCCCTGCGCCCGCACCGCGCCGAAGACTTGCTTGACCTTCTCGCGATCCGCATCGAAGGAAACCAGCTCCGGCTCGGGCTCGGCCAGGCGCTGGCGATAACGCACCATGTGCGCCAGCGCCCCCACCGCCTGCTCCGGGTAGGCGTAGGCGGGAATACCATTCGCCTCCAAGAACCGCCGTCCAACCTGCATCTTCTCCCCGCCCATCAAGCATGCTAGCACCGGCTTGGCGTGATCGGTGTTGGAGGCATCGTAGATCGCGTGCGCCGTCTCCTCGACCTGGGTCATCGCCTGCGGGCACAGCAGCGCCACCATCGCGTCCACGTTCGGGTCCGCGAGGACGCTCTCCATGGCGAAGCGATAGCGCTCGGCATCAGCGTCGCCCAGCACGTCGATGGGGTTGTAGAAGTTGGCCGCCGCCGGCAGCTTCTGGCGCAGGCGCTCGACGGTGCTCTTGTCGGGGGAGGAAAGATGCAGCACGCCGCTGCGCTCGGCGGCGTCGGTGGCCATGATGCCCGGCCCGCCAGCATTCGTCACCACCGCCGTTCCCGCGCCCGCCGGCAGAGGCTGGTACGCGAACGCGAGGGCGAAGTCGAACAGCTCGCCCACGGTCTCCGCGCGAATCACGCCGGTCTGGTGGAAGGCGGCCGCGTAAGCCTGCTCCGAGCCCGCCAGGCTGCCGGTATGCGACGACACCGCCCGCGCGCCCGCCGCCGTCCCGCCTGACTTGAGGACGATGACAGGCTTGACCGCGGTGACCTCGCGCGCGATCGTCATGAACTCCGCGCCATCGCGCAGGCCCTCGACGTAAGCGACGATGACCGCGGTGTCGGCGTCATCCTTCCACGCCCGCAGCAGCTCCAGCGTCTCGATGTCAAGCCCGTTGCCGAAGCTGACGAACTTGCTGAAGCCCACGCCTTGCGCGAGCGCCCAGTCTAGGATCGCGGTTGCCAGGGCGCCCGATTGCGACATCAGCGCCACGTGGCCCGGTTTCGGCATGCCTGGCGCGAAAGAGGCGTTGACCCCCAGCGCGGGCGCGACGATGCCCAGGCAATTCGGCCCCACGACGCGAATGCCGTGCTCCCGCGCGATGGCGCCCACGTCGCGCTCGAGCTGCGCTCCCTCCGGCCCCGTCTCTTTGAAGCCGGCGGAGATGATGATGACCGAATCAATGCCCTTCTGACCGCACTCGCGCATTACCGCCGGCACAAGCTTCGCTGGCACGACCACGACCGCGAGATCGACGTTCCCCGGCACCTGCATCACGCTGGGGTAGCACTGGTGCCCGAGCAGGCTTTGCGCGTTGGGGTTGATGGGGTAAACCACGCCCTTGAAGCCGAACGAGATCATGTTGTGAAACACGGCGTGGCCGACCTTCACCGGGTCTTGCGACGCGCCGATAACCGCAACCGTATTGGGCTGGAAGAAGTGCTCTAGCATGATGGAAGATGTCATCCTTCGCCAGCGCGGCGAGCAGCGCCGGCGAAGGATCCCCTGTCGGGCCGCACCGGGGTCGGATGCGCGACACCGCCCCGTGACGCGGCAGCGCCGCTACTCCCCCAGCCGTCCCTCGCGGTGCGCTGCCAGGTACGCCCTGCAGTACTCGTCCATCTCTAGCAGGGCGCATCCCGCGCGCGCGCTCGCCATTATCCGCGCGTCGAGCGGATCGAGAATCGCGGCGTCCAGGCCCGTCGCCATCGCCATCGCGAGAAAAGTGCGATTCAGCAGCGCCCGGTTAGGCAAGCCGAAGGAGATGTTGCTCAAGCCGCAGACGAGATGCGCGCCGGGGACGGCCTCGCGGATCAGCCGCAGCGCCTCCAGAAATGCTCGCCCCTGGGCCGGCTCGGTGCTAACGGGGCGAACCAGGGCGTCGATATAGACGCGATCGGCGGCCACGTCATATCTCGCCGCCATGTCAACGATGGTCGCCGCCAGGTCGCGGCGCTGCTGCGCGGTCTCGGGCATTCCCGCACCGCCCATGGTCAGGCCGACGACACGCGCGCCGCGATCGCGCACGATCGGCAGGATCGCCGCCGCGCGCTCAGGCTCGGCGGTTATGGAGTTGACCATCACCTCGCCCCGCGCGGCCTCGACGCCAGCCGCAATCGCTTTCGGATCAGGCGAATCGATGCACAGTGGTGTGTCAACAGCCTCCTGGACGACGCCGATCATCCATTTGAGATCTTCGATCTCGCGCGAGACCGCTGCGGCGGCGTTGACGTCCAGGAAATGGGCGCCCGCCTGCGCCTGGCGCACCGCCTCGTTGCGCACGAAGTCAGCCTTGCGCTCGGCCAGAGCCCCCGCGACGGCCCGCCGCGTCGAGTTCAGCCGCTCGCCAACAATCGTGATCATCGCGTCCCCTGGTCGCCCGGAGGCGTCCGCAGCTAGCTCGCCTGTCGCGCGTAACCACGCTCGACCGCCCCGACGAGCGCGGCAAGAGCGTCGTTCACCGGCGTCGCCACGCCCACCTCGTCGCCCGCGCGCGCTAAGGCGCCGTTGATCGCATTCACCTCCGTGCGCCGCTGGCGCAACATATCCTGGAGCATCGAGTTGACGTTCCGCGCCGTAGCGCGGCAGACCTGTTTCGCGTGCTCGACCGGGGCGCCGCAGGCGAGGGCAATCCCTTTCGCCGCCGCCACCGCTGCCGCCTCTTGCACCGCCGCGCTCAACACTGCCGCCGCGCCGGCGTCCGCGACCACGGCGCCGTTCGGCAATCGCGTCAGCGCACCGACGGCATTGATGCCGCAGTTGACGACCAGCTTGCTCCAGATCGCCGAGGTCACATCGTCGGTCAGCGCGACCTCAAGCCCAGCGCCGCGCAAGGTGTTGGCAAGCTCCTCGACTGGCTCGTTAGGCGGACCGGTCGCGCTGCCCATAACGGTAAGCCCGAAGCCCGCATGTCGCACGCGACCCGGCCCAAGCTCAGTCGCGCCCTGGGCGGTCGTGCCGGCGATGATGCGCGCGGGGCGAAAGCGCCGGACCAGGGCCTCGACGTTGCCCAATCCATTCTGGAGCGTGACGAGGGAAGTCTCGGGCGCAGCAAACACGGCCGCGGTTTCGGCGGCCGCGGCCGTGTCATAAGCCTTCACAAAGATAAAGATGAACCGGGGTTCGGGCACGACCGCGGGGTCGGCGGTTGCGCTGAGGTTGACCCCGAAATCGCCGTTGGGCGTCTCGACCCGGATGCCCTGCGACGCCATGACCTGCGCCCGCTCGGGGTGATTGTCAACCATCCACACCGCGTGCCCGGCGCGCGCCAGCAGCGCCCCGAACAGCGACCCCATCGCCCCGCAGCCGACTATCGCGATCATCATGGGATGGGGTATGACCTCGGAAAGTGGGGATCGCCGGCAGAGTTGTAGGGGCGCAGCATGCTGCGCCCGCTCCCAGCCGAGGGCGGCTGGGCCACATTCCAGTGCGCCATCTAACCCTCCCCACTAAGAAAGGTCATACCCATGGGATGGCTGCCTTCATCTGCTCGCCCTTACTGTCAACTGGCCTCCACCCTTGTCATCTGCCATCTGTCATCTATCATCTACTCCCCTACCCCGCCTTTTCCCACCGCATCAGGTGCGTCACCACGCTCAGGGTGCTGCCCTCCTGAATCTCCTTGCGGATGCGATTCTCCTGCTCCAGCACCCCCTGCGCGCGGTTGGCATACTCGGCGGCCTTCTCGCGCGGCACGACGCACACGCCATCGTCATCACCGACAACCCAATCGCCCGGCTTGACGACAATCCCCGCCAGCTTGATCGGCATCCCGATCTCGCCAAACCCTCGCGGCTCGCCCGCGTTGGGCATGATCAGCCGCGCAAACGCCGCAAAGCCGGTCGCGCGAATCTCCGGCGTATCGCGAATCGCTCCGTCAATCACCACCCCCGCGAGCTTGCGTTGGATCGCGCTGTAAGTCGCCAGCTCGCCCCACAGCGCGGGGCCGACGCCGCCCGCCTCGATGACGATGACATCGCCCTCGCGCGCCTGGTCAATCGCCTCCACCGGCTTGGCCCAATCGCCGGGCGCTGCGCGCACCGTCAGCGCCGGCCCGCACATTCGCGCCCCCGGCGAAATCGGATAGATCCCCGGCAGCACCCCGCCGCGGTGCAGCGCATCCGACAGGTTCGCCGTCGAGACCTTCGACAGCACCTCGCGGACATTCTCCATCGTCGCCCGTTTGTACAAGTCCGTGGCGACGCGCTCGCCGCTGTCGATCGCGCGGCGGATGGCCTCGGTGGCGCCTTTGGCATCAGCCGATTTCGTGATCGCGCCGCCGACGATGATGATGCGCGCCCCGGCCGCCACCGCGTCGGCGGCGTTCTCCGAATGGATGCCTCCCGCCGCGGCCACTGGGATGTTGACCGCCGCGCACACCTGCTTGAGGAGGTCGAACTGATAGACCCCCAACATCTGCACGTCAATCGCGGTGTGGCAGGCGATGTAATCCACGCCGAGCTGCTCGAGCTGCCGCGCGCGCGCGACCGGATCGCCGCAGCTAATCAGATCGACGACCACCTTGTTGCCGTAATTGCGAGCGGCCTCGACGCACTCAGCGATGGTGGAATCCGCCGCCGCGCCCAGCACGTCCACGATGTTCGCGCCCGCCTTCGCGGCCGCTTCAAGCTCAATCCGGCCGGCATCCATAATTTTCATATCGGCGACGATGGTGCGGTCGGAGAACTTCTGCCGCAGCGCGCGCACGCAATCCAGACCCTCGCTCTTGATGAGCGGCGTGCCGGCCTCCAGCCAATCCGCGCCGCCCGCGATCGCCTCTTGGGCAACCTTGAGCGCACGGTCGAGGTCCACGAAATCGAGCGCGACCTGCAATATCACGCGTTCCAGATCAGGCATGATGAATCACCCCAATGCGGCCCACCGCGAACATCGCGCGGCCGGCGCCAGCCGGCGTGTGCGAATTGCGAACGGTGGGGATGATTGTGCGGCTCATTATAGCGAGGCGCAAGCGCGGCCACAAGTCGTGGCGAGGGGAATTCCCGCGTCCTAGCGCGCATGATCCATGCATGCACGCTTCCAAGCGGCGCACCGCGCCGCCCCACAGCGCGGCAGGGCCGCGTCTAGGATGCCCGCTGTTCAAGCGTAGTATGAACGATCGGGGCTAGTTTCGTGCGCGCGGTTCACCTTTCCCGAGCGACGTCGAGGGACAACCGCGGGAGGTGTGGCGCCCCGATCAGTCGGGGTGAACCGGTGGGGTAGCCGTTTACGCTGAGCTTGCTCGTCCTTAGCGGCGTCGAAGGGCCGAAGGAGCCGCCCCTTGGGCTGCATAGCGCGCAGCGCGACGGAGACTCGCCTGTGAACCCTAACGTATGGCGGCTTGACCGCCACTTCCGCCCGAATCCGCCGGTCCCCATGTCGTCATTCCCCGACACTCGACAGTCGCGGTATTACAGGCCCGCTCTTCTGCGCGTTTTCCGCCGCTCTCGGTTCGAAGCTTCCTGCTGCGCGTGATAAACGTGTCAGGTTCTGATCACCTGAGCCACGCGCCGACACCCACAGAACCGCGCCCAGTGTCTAGCGCTGTCTCGCGCCTCGAAGGAAGGGAGATCACGACGAGTCTGGCACCTGAACGGAATCGGCTGGGGGGCGCGCGAAGCGCGAGGATGGATTTGCCATCATCTGACCATGACAACGCGAACAGCGACGAGCTCTTGGACGACAGATCAATCCGCTTACCGGACATTAGTTCCATACAAGCCAGCCGGCGTGCACCCTGAAGATCCGTGTCCCCATAGAGAAGGTATCGTCCGTCCGGTGACCACATTGGAATGGCGAAGTCGCAGCTATCCAAGCGCCTTTGAGACTTATGCTTGATAGCAACGGTGGCAACGGTAGTCTTCCCGTTTGGAAAACCCACGTACACGAACGCAACTGCGCGCCCATTCGGGGCCCAAGCTGGCAGTGAAGGAGTCTCGCCTCGCCCTGCCTCAAGTGTCGCTGCGACAAGACGTCTTCGAGAAGTCCCGTCAGCGTGGACGATTTCTATCCCTTTAGACGTCGCAAAGGCAATGACATGTCCATCAGGCGACCACGTCGGGCCATCTAAGGCGGCCGTCTTGCCGACCAAGATGCGGGCCACGTGAGTTTCTGTGTTCACTAGCATTAACAGGTTGAGGCTAGGGCCCTTCGTCGGATCAGGACCCTTCGGTGCTGCCACGCACGCGATGAGTCTGCCGGATGGGGCCCAGGCAATGTTTGCCCGGAAAAAGTATCCCTTGGGCGCTCGCACGTTGGACACGCCGCCGGTGGTCAATGACACGAAATGCAAGGCTTCGCCGTGAGAAGCGAGGAGCAATACTGTGCCGCCGTCGGGTGAGACTCGAAGCACACCCGGATCATAATCGCCATACGCGGTGACCCGGTGGGATGATCCGTCTGCGACCATCTCCATGACTCGCCACTTCGCAGCGATGGAAGCTCCGTTCGCCTCAATGTAAACCAGGCGCCGTTGAACCGGCCTATGGGCGGCCCGGTCCGATGCCCCGCATCCGGGCACCAAAAAGAGCAACAGCGCCATCCGGCAGACGAGTCCGATCAGCAGCGGAAACGAACTGCTCGGCCGGCACTGCCGAAAAGGTGCGTGCAGCGCTTCGGCAACCTTGCTGGTGATCACCGTATCCTCACATGTTGCATCGGCTCACACAAAGCTCTCGAGCGCGGTTGGGTTCCAGGCAGTGTGCTTCACAACAGCTTTCGCAACGCGCCGGCCTCTTTGTGCCATCTCCCGGACACTCGACAGTTGCGGAATTACAGGCCCGGTTTTCGCGGTGGACTCCCAGACTGATCGGGGCACGCGGACCGCATTGGCCCCCATCGCGACCGCGGGCTGGTGTTTCACGTGCTCAGGGAGGGCAAGAACTTCTGCTCGCCTCAGCACGCGAATACATACTGGAGGCGGGAGAAGCGACGAGCGAGCAAGAGCATCGGGCGACGAGCAGGCGTTGAAGACAAAAAAACCGCCCTTACCCTTAACCGACACGACTCTGATATTCACCTGCTTGGCCTCACAGTTGCCATAGAAGCCGGATGAACGGATGTGCCAGTTCGCCCCGATGTTATTGCGAAAGCAGAGACGCCGTGGACGAGTATGACGTTCTCGTCATCGGATACTGATGCCCACAGCAGATCTGGCGGCTGCTGATCGCGATGTCTCTTCACCGAGGGCTGCAACCAAAGAATATGCCTTCCATCAGGGGCAAAGACCCCCGTCGGCCACGGCTCCCCCATGCCCCGCCCAGTTCTGTGCTTGGCCTTCGCATCGAGCGAAACCAGCCACAGCTCTTCCCGCAACCAGGAACCATCGTTATTAGGGTCGGGAACGCGCCACGTCCAGAGGAGCCAACGTTCGTCCGAAGAGAATCCCTGCAATGGCCCCTGCGCGTAGCCGCGACGGCAAAAATCCCGCCGGAGAAACCTGCCCGTTCGGAGATCTACTATAACGCTTCCGCTCAAAGGTCTTGACGTGTGCGGCTCAAATGCGAGGTAGCGCCCACTCGGTGAAAGGAAAGGATGAATTGGGTTGACGAGCGACTCCGTTTGGAAACTCACCTTGCCGCTCTGTGCGTCAACCACCAAGACGGGCGCGCTGAAGTCGCTCGTCAGAGTACTTACCAGGGCGATCATTGTCCCATCTGATGACCAGAATGGTTCCTTAGCCTGTCTGCGCAGGACACGTGTATTAGCCGTCGCCAGTTCGATGACGCACGCGTCCAACTTATCATCAGAGACTGAGGTATCACCTCCCGGAATACGCATGAAAGCGAGGTGAGCGCCGCCGGGAGAAAATGATGGGTCAGCGCCCATAGCCACTTTGCGTGGCGCGCTGTTCGGCTTCGCCTCGAGTAGCGAAATGCCCGAGTAACGTCCGTCGGAATGTTCGATGGCCAGTGACTTGCCGTCAGGGGACCAGACCAAGCGTGTTTCTCCAGACCATGCCCTGCAAACCCGAAGCGGCCTTGCGCCCGCGTTGGGTTTGCCCGTTGCTTCTATGGCTGTCACCCACAGCCGTCCTCCCTTCAGGTAAGCCAGGCGAGACGAGGCATCCGCTCGCGTGCACGACCACGTGAGGATCGGGGCCAGAAGCAGCAGCAAGATCTGCCTTCTCATCTCTACTCATTCGCAACTGACAGTTATCACGCCGAGCTTCTTGTGTGCACACTCCCAGAAGAACTTACGGACCCTTCTCGCCGAGATTGGTTCTGGTGCGGTTCTGGAGCCATTCTAGCCCCAGTGATACCCCAATATACTTGTGGGACAGACCACTAGCCTATAGTTCGGCCATTTTTCAAAGGGCACTAAATCCTGTGGGGCAGTCCCGAATAAGACACAAGATGTCGTACCCAATTTCGGCAAATCTGGCCAAAACAGGCCCTTGCGGGCAAAATGGCCGAACTATAGACTAGCACTTGGCGAATGCATGGCTCCTACTCTGCCAGACCAAGATGTATATCGGTCCGCGCGCGAGGCCGCCGTCACGCCGGGCCTCGCCCTGCCCACTGCACCACCGCCCCCCCAGCCTCGCCTGCCGGCGACGGGCGCGGCGTCAGCCGGTGGAAATCCGTCGCCTCTTGGAATGCGTACGCCGCGCGCAGCATGGTCGCCTCATCGAGCGGCTTGCCCACGATTTGCAGGCCAATCGGCAGGCCCCGCGCATGGCCGCACGGCACCGACATCGCCGGCAGCCCAGCGAGATTCGCCGCGATGGTGCACACGTCGGACAGGTACATCTCCACCGGGTCATCGGTCTTCTCGCCCAAGCGGAAGGGCAGGCTCGGCGTCACCGGCGCCAGCAGCAGGTCGCAGCGCTCAAACGCTTTCTCAAAGTCGCGGCGGATGAGCGTACGCACCTGCGACGCCTTGCCATAGTACGCGTCGTAATAGCCCGCGCTCAGGGCGTACGTGCCGAGCATGATGCGCCGCTTGACCTCCGCCCCGAAGCCCTCCTCGCGCGTCTGCCGATAAAGCTCGACGATGTCCTCGACCGGCGCCGGTGTGCGATGGCCATACTCCACGCCGTCGTAGCGCGCCAGGTTCGAGCTCGCCTCGGCCGGCGCGATGATGTAATAGACCGGTATGACATACTGCAAGTGCGGCGTCGAGATCTCCTCGGCCACCGCGCCCAGACCCTCCAGCACGCGCACTGCCGCGCGCACCGTATCCTCGATCTCGCGCGAGACCCGGCGGCCGCGGTACTCGAAAAACTCTCCCGGGATGCCGATGCGCAGCCCCTTCACGTCGCCATCAAGCGCCGCGGCATAATCCGGCGCCTCCGCCGGCACCGAGGTCGAATCCATCGGGTCATGTCCCGCCAGAACTTGCAGCAGCAGCGCGCAGTCGCGCACATCGCGCGTCATCGGCCCGATCTGGTCGAGGCTGGAGGCGAACGCGATCAGCCCGTAGCGCGAGACGCGGCCGTAGGTGGGCTTAAGCCCGGTGATCCCGCAGAACGCCGCCGGTTGACGGATCGAGCCGCCGGTATCGCTGCCGACCGCCAGCGGCGCCTCCATCGCTGCCAGCGCCGCGGCCGAGCCGCCGCTGGACCCGCCAGGCACGCGCTCGAGATCCCAGGGGTTGTGCGTCGGCCCGAAGGCGCTGTTCTCGGTTGACGAGCCCATCGCGAACTCGTCCATGTTGGTCTTGCCCAGAAAGACCACGCCGGCCTGCCGCAGGCGCTGCACCACCGTCGCATCATACGCAGGGACGTAGTGCTCGAGGATGCGCGAGCAGCAAGTGGTCACCTCGCCGCGCGTGCACACGATGTCCTTGAGCGCCAGCGGCACGCCGGCCAGCGGCCCCAGGTTCTCCCCGGCAGCGATGCGCCGGTCAATCTCTTCCGCCCGCTTGAGCGCGGCATCGTCGCTAATGCGCACGAAAGCATGCACGGCGCCTTCGACGGCCCGCACACGCTCCAGGCAAGCGCGGGTCAGCTCGCGCGAGGAGAGCTCGCGGCGGGCGATGAGGCGTCCAGCTTCGGCGGCGGTCAGGAGCAGTTCGTCGCTCAATGGGCTCACTCCACCACGCGCGGGACGCGGAAGGTGTCGCCCGCGCGCTCCGGCGCATTAGCAAGGACATCGTCTGCCGGCAGCGACGGCTTGACCTCATCCGCGCGCAGGACATTCGACATGGGGATAACATGTGAGGTTGGCTCGACGTCGGTCGTATCGAGTTCGCCGAGCTGCTCGAAAAAGGCCATGATGTCATTGAGCTGCGTCGTCATGCGCTCGCGCTCCTCGTCGCTGAGCTTGAGCCGCGACAGCAGCGCGATGTGCTCGACTTCTTCGTGGCTAAGTCGCAATTGGCTACCTCCGAATGGGTCCGGGACGCCCGCGTCCGTGCGTCGGCGTGCCGCATTCACTCCCGCGAGCAGGGTGGCGGATCTGCAAGTGGCTGTTGCACAACTCGCTTGGGTTGCCGGCAAAGACCCCGGAAAAATGTCATTCAGAGCGTAGCGCGCAGCGCGGAGCGAAGAATCTCGCCGCTGCCGCGGCGCCCTTCCTTACGATTGCGCAACAACCTCGCAAGTCGTGCCCGCTGTTTCGGCGACCTGTCGCCAATGTCCTGCGAACCCGGCGGTGTGCCCAAATTTCAGGAGCAGGGGCCGTGGCGGCAGATTGCGCGCATGTAATATCAATGAAACATCATAGTCACGGGTGTCGCGCGGGACATACACTCCGCGCGGCCTAGCGAGGTATAATGCTCGCGTATGTAGGGCGCACCCACATGCGATGCAAGTCACCAGGACATGTGCAGTCGGAACTGAGACAGAGAGCGGCTCTTGCCGCCGCGCATGGGCGAGAGCGAACTACGCGGGACGGAGAGATGACATGAGGCGAGGCGTATTGGCCCTGTTGACCACGACCGCCGCAGTCGCTGCGGCTCGCGCGCTCGATCGCCTTCTGCCGCAGTCAATCGACGGCGACGCGCGTTACCTGTGCTTAGCGTTCGTCGTCGGCATCGTGATGACGGGGATCATCGCCATTTGCCACCCCGCCAGCGAGACCGACAGACGGCGAGCCCGCATCGCCTGCGGCGCTCGGTTGTCCGCAATCGGCCTCAGGCTGCGGCCGGTCACCCTTGCCAGGCGACATCGAGAGGTTCCCGGTAATTCAGTACTATTCGAGCGCATCGGCTGGGCGGACGCGTACCGCAGGCCGAGGCAGGCCGCCTGACGCCGGCGGGCCTGGAACAAGCGCCGCAGGCCCCCCGTTCGGACAATCCCTCTCGGACTACAGTCCAATCACCTGCCTCCCTCCGGCCGCATGTGCGGGAAGAGGATGACCTCGCGGATCGAGGCGGAGTCGGTGAGCAGCATCACCAGGCGGTCGATGCCGATGCCCAGGCCGCCAGTGGGCGGCATGCCATATTCCAGCGCCCGCACGTAGTCCTCGTCCATGGGGTGCGCTTCCTCGTCTCCCGCGGCGCGCTCGCGCGCTTGCTCCTCAAACCGGCGCCGCTGATCCAGCGGATCGTTGAGCTCGGTGAAGGCATTGCCGATCTCCTGGCCGGCGATGAACGGCTCGAAGCGCTCGACGAGGTCGGGGTTATCAGGTTTGCGCTTGGCGAGCGGCGAGACCGCCGTGGGATAATCCAGGACAAATGTCGGCTGGATCAGCTGCGGCTCGACCCGCGCCTCGAAGATGTTGTTGACCAGCGTCGCCAGGTGCGTATCCTCGCCCGAGGGTAGGTCGAGCTCTCGGCAAACCTCCCGCGCGGAGCTGCAATCAAGCAGCCGCTGCGGATCGACCCCCGCGTATTCGTGAATCGCGTCGAGCAGGCTGATGCGCCGCCACGGCGGGGCCAGGCTTATCTGCTGCCCCTGGTAGGTAAGCGACGTCTCGCCGATCACCTCGCCGCAGACGTGCTCGACCAACTCCTCGACTAATCGCATCATGTCGCCGTAGTCGGCGTAGGCCTGGTAAGCCTCGAGCATGGTGAACTCGGGGTTGTGCTTGGTGGAGACACCCTCGTTGCGGAAGCTGCGGTTGATCTCATAGACCTTCTCGAAGCCGCCGACGATGAGCCGCTTGAGGTAGAGCTCGGGCGCGATGCGCAGGTAGAGGTCTATGTCCAGCGCGTTGTGATGAGTGACGAAAGGCCGCGCCGCCGCGCCGCCGTAGATGGGCTGCATCATCGGGGTCTCGACCTCCAGGAAGCCGCGGAAGTCGAGGAAATGGCGAATCTCGCGCACGACCTGGCTGCGCACGATGAAGATCCGGCGTACCTCCGGGCTCGTCATCAGGTCAACGTAACGCTGGCGGTAGCGCGTCTCGACGTCGCGCAGGCCGTGCCATTTCGCCGGCAGTGGCCGCAGCGATTTCGCCAGTACCTCCAGGCGCCCGGCGGCGACGGTGATCTGGCCGGTGCGGGTCGTGAAAACGGCGCCGTCGACGCCCAGGAAATCGCCGATGTCCACGTCATCGAGAAGGTTGTACTGCTCGGCGCCGAGGTTGTCCAGCTTGAAGTACACCTGGATCGCGCCCGAGACATCGACCAGGTCGCCGAACGCCGCCTTGCCGTGCACGCGCAGCGACATGAGTCGCCCGGCGACACGGACCGCGTGCCCCTCCAGCTCGCAGTAACCGCCGGTAACCTCCTCCGCCAAATGGGTGCGGTCGAAGCGCGTGATGGCGAACGGGTCGCGACCGATCGCGCGCAGGTGTTCCAGCTTGAGGCGGCGCTGGCGGACAAGCTCGTGTTCTTCGTCGGTCATGGGGCGTTGCGCCAAGAGTTAAACGCGGGAGCCGACATTCCTGTCGGCTCCCGCGAAGAATCGGCCCACTGCCGCTGATGATCGGCGTCCATTTGCGCCGACGGGCGACCGCGCGAAGTCAGTTCCTAACATCGACGATGGTAAAGGTCGCGACCCCGGCTGGCGCCGCCACCGCGACCTTGTCGCCCTTCGAGCGCCCCATGAGCGCCTGCCCCACGGGCGACTGGTAGGAGATGCGGTGGTTGGCCGGGTCGGCCTCCACCGGCCCGACGATGGTGTACTCGAGCTTCTTGCCCGCCTTATCCTTGACCTTGACCACCGATCCCAGGCGCACCTGGTTCGGTGGCCCTTCGCTGCGCGCGACCACGGTGGCGTTCTGAAGCATGCGCTGCAACTCGAGGATGCGCCCCTCGACCGCAGCCTGCTCGGCTTTCGCCTCGTCAAACTCGGCGTTACCCTCAAGGTCGCCGAACTGCTTGGCCTCGCGGATGCGGTTGGCGACTTCCTTGCGCTGCACCGTCTTCAGGTGCTCAAGCTCGTCGCGCAGCTTCTGGTATCCTTCCGGGGTCACGATCAGCCCCGGCTGCATTTCCTCGCTGATGCTCTCGGTCATCTGAACCTTCCTGGCGCAGCTCGACGCGGTTGCTTCGACGGATGGTGCCCCACGCTAGCCCGCCGTGAGGAGGCGCTGGGCGTGTCCCACTGCGGACGCACAGCGCGCTCGCCAGGTCGTGAACCCACGCGGAGAGCGCGCTGCGTCTATGCGTAAGCGGAAGGCGGGCCTGCGCCAACCTTCCGCTCTAACAATCTAGCCCCGGCACACCAGTCGCCAGGGCTCAATCAACCTTCTCAATCTCGATTATCTTATACCACAAATGGGGCGCTTGTGTCAACTGGAACGCGCACCGGGTTGGCCGCCTCGAACCCTCGGGGCCTAGCCACGATTAATCCGTCTCAGGCGAGACTTGTCCGCCTCGGCAGGACGCCGGCGCCACCCAGATTGGTCCCACCCGGCGCTCACGCCCATGCGCCGGTTGAAAAGGCCCGTCGGCTGTGGTAAACTCAAGGTGTCATGGGCCTGGCGAATATCGTTTACATCATCTCGGCGGTAGCAGCCGCTGCGGGATTGCTCGGTTTCATCTACTCTAAGGTCGGCCGCCGCCCGCAGATAGGCCCGACGACGTTCGTGCTGCTTATCCTCGGCGTCTTGGGGATGGTGTTCTGGGGCATCTTCCTGTCGGGCTTGAACGATACGCTGGCCGAAGCCATCGAAGACGGCACGCGCGCGCAGACGGAGATTCAGCAAGAGGCCGTTTCGGCGCGACTCTTGCAGCGGCCGAAGCTCAAGCTGGACGAGTCCGACCTGCGCAAGATCGCCGCCATGAACAGCGCGAAGCGCAGCGCTCGCCTGCTCGGCTGGGACTGGCGAAAGCTCGTGCCGAGCTACCGCCGAAACCTGCCACCACCTTCGCGCCCGCCGTCCGGGCCCCGAAAAGCATCTAACCGGTAATGCCAATCCTCAGAAGCGCGTGACAACGCGCGGGAGGCGCACCGGTGCAGATGATGAAATGTCCGTCCTGCGGGGCGGCCAACTCGATCAAGCGCGGGAAATGCTTCTCGTGTGAGGCGGACCTGCACGCGGCACCGACGGCGCGCGTCTCTGATGGGCCGCTGCACGTCTGTAAGAACTGCATCCATTCCACCGTTTTCCCGCCGGCCGGCAAGACGCTCGGCTATTCCGAGGTGTGGTGCCTGCGCTTCGAGTTCGCCAAGGAAGCCGAGCATCCGGCAGACAAGTGTTTCGAGCCGTCGTTCACGTGGCGGCGCGAGGAGTCGCTCGACTGACCCATCGCGCTGGGGCTCCGCCGAATGGGTGCGTTGGCTCGCGGCGCTTCGGCTGCGCCGTGACAGCGCCGGTCATCCGGGGCAGCGTCGCCGGCCTCAGCGGCGGGGCCTAGCGATGCCGCGCATCAACCCGCGGAGGGCATGATGGTCACCACGCCAGGCTATTCTTCGGCGTCACAATGGCACCGTCAACTTGCGCGCCAGGAGCGTTGGACGCGGGCACTGCGCTCGCATCTCTACCGCCGCATTAACCTGTGGGCCAGAGACCGGGTGCTCGACGTCGGCTGCGGCGACGGCGTCATCACCAGCAAAATCGCCAGTCGCTGCCGGGGGCGGGTCACGGGTCTCGACCGCAGCTTTGTGCTGTTGACGGAGGCGCTGGATTCAGGCGCGTCGCTGGTGCGGGCGGACGCCCAGTCCCTGCCATTCGCCGACGAAGCGTTCGACGCGGCGCTGTGCCACATGACGCTGCTGTGGGTGGAGGAGCCAGGCCTGGCGGTGCTCGAGCTGGCACGCGTGACGGCGCCGGGCGGCGCGGTGGTCGCCATGGCCGAGCCGGACTACGGCGGGCGGATCGACTACCCGGAGGACCTGACGATCGGGCCGTTGATGTCGCGCGCGCTCCAGCGCGAGGGCGCTCATCCTCGGGTCGGCCGGCGGCTAAAAGAGATGTTCGTGAACGCCGGGCTGGCGGTCGAGGTCGGGATGCTCAATTGCGCCTGGAACGACGAGGGCCTGCGACGGGAGTTCGAGGAGGATTGGGATCTGCTCGAGGCCACCGCCCAGGACCTGGTGGCGCCCGGCGAGCTCGAGGCGCTGAAGCGGAGAGACCTGCGCGCGCTCGACGAAGGGATTCGCGTCACCGTAATGCCCATTTTCTGGGCCATCGGCAGGAAGGGCGCGTGAGCCGGCGATAGCGGACGGGCTGCGGCGCATCTTCGCTGCGGGACGGGCCCAGCCGTCAAGCCGCGGCGGCTGCGCGGCGCGGTTACGCGGGTGAGCCTATGCGCTGGAGGGTGAGGTGGCGGGCAAGTTGAAGGTCGCGATCGTCGGGGCAACCGGCATCGGCAAGCACCACGGCAAGTGGTATGCGACGGAGGGCTGCGACGTCGTGGCGTTCGTGGGCAGCACGCCGCAATCGGTGGCGCGCACGCGCGAAGCCATGGCGCAGGTTTTCGGCTTCCAGGGGCGGGGCTATGTCGAGCTGCACGAGATGCTGGCGGAGCAGCAGCCGGATGCGGTCAGCGTCTGCACCCCGCACCGCCTGCACCGCGAGCATACGTTGGCGTGCCTTGCCGCCGGCGCGCACGTGCTGTGCGAGAAGCCCCTGGTGTGGGACGTGGACAAGTCGCCGCCAGAGATGCTGGCGGACGGCGGCTCGATGATCTCCGCCGCGCAGCAGGCGCAGCGCATCCTCGCGCTCAACACTCAATACGTTGCCGCGGTCAAGCCTTACCTCGCGCTCTATGAGAAGCACTGCGGAGCGCGGCACAGTGTCGAGCGCCTCGAGTTTCGCATGGAGTCAAAGGGCGGCGTGAGCGGCCCCAACGAATACGACGAGATATGGATCGACCTGGCGAGTCATCCGCTGAGCCTGATGCTGCGCTTGCTTCCAGGAGCGTCGCTGGTTGAGGCGTCGGCGCTGTGCGTCATTCGTCGCCACGACGTGACCGCGCGCTTCGAGATGGAGCTGTCCGACGGCCGGCGCTGCCCGGTGGTGATCGAGCTGCGCAATGTCTTCGAGGGCGCAATGGCGCGCCGGTTTGCCGCCAATGGCTTCTGGGCCGACCTGTCGGGCGGCAACGATGAGCACGGCGTATATCGAACCTTCATTGGCGCCGCCGGCGAGCGCGTGCAATGCGAGGACCTAGTGCATACGTCGGTGCGGCGCTTCGCGCAGGCAGTGCAGGGCAAGGGCGAGCCCCTGGCCACCGCGGCTGAGGCGCTGCGCAACCTCGACATTCAGCTTGCGCTTTTCCGCGCGGCGCGGCGGGAATAGCCCCTCGCCCCACGCGGCGGCGCGCAGTGGCGACCGACGCGACCCTCGCCTTGTGGCGTCCGCGCGGGTCGCATTGCCGCGTCGCCGGACATGACGTATAATGGGATCAAGGCGGATAAGGCGGCGCGCGCGCCTTGTCATGCACTGGTTTGCATCCCGCCTTGGGAGGAAACGAAATGCCAACTGGGGCCAGGCTGTGGAGCATCGCAGTGGGGGCCCTTCTGGGCGCGACCTCGTTTGCGCATCTCGCCGCAGCCGACCGCATCGCCTACCAGGGGCGCCTGGTCATCGGCAGCCGCGGCATCATCGTCATGAGCGGCGCCGGCGAGAACCCCGTCGAGCTGCCGCATCCGGCGACCTCCGACCGCATCACCCCCGCACTCAGCCCGGATGGCACGATGCTCGCCTATGCCGCCAAGGATGGCGAAGCTTACAAGCTGTGGGTGGTACGTCTCGCGGACGACAATTCCCCCGTCGGCGAACCGACCCCGGTGACAACGGGCGACGCCGACGATGAGCAGCCGGCGTGGTCGCCCGATGGACAGCGATTGGCTTACGTCTCGGGCACGGCCGACAAGCGCTCCCTATTCACGATTGCGCTCAAGGGCGGCGCGCCGACGCAGCTCGTTTCGCTCGGCGCTGACTTTCGCAATGCCTGTCCTCACTGGTCGCCGGACGGTTCGCGCATTGTCTTTAGCAGCGGCGGCAAGCTGTTCGTCATCGCCGCCGAGGGTGGCGACACGCGTCAACTGACCGACGATGGGATGTATTCTTCCTGGTCGCCCGACGGAAGCCGCATCGCTTTCTTCCGGCTCAAGCCCGAGCCGGCGCTGTGCGTCATCGCGCCGCAGGGCGGCGAGCCGCGGGTGATACTGAACAACGTGGACTACTTCGGCGAAACCGCGTGGTCGCCCGATGGCAGGTCAATCGCATTCAAGGCCGATAAGGTCAATGGTGTCGAAGGCAGCCTGTGGGTCGTGGCGGTCGCGGGCGGGCCGGCCAAGGCCCTGCGTTCTTACGGCGTGGCGCACGGCTACCTGGATTGGTCGGGAGGGCCGGTGAGGATGGCAGCCGCCGGGGCGACGCAGCAAGCTCAGCCGGCCGCCCCTCCGCCGGGCGCTGCGGGCCCGGCGGCAGCTGCGACAGCCGGAGCGCCGCAGAAAAGCACGCCGGCACCGCTGCGGCTGAAGATGCAGCCACCGTCAACCGCGGGCCACGCGGCGGCCAAGACGCCCAGCCAACCCAAGCGTACGCCGGCGAAGCCAGTTAAGTCCGCGACGCCCGCAGCGTCCAGAGCGCCATCTGCGGCCGCCAAGCCGGTGAGGCCCGCGATCTCCGCTCCAGGCGGGAGCCGGCCGGCCGCGGCGAAAACTCAAAGCCGGCTTCCCGCGCCAGCGCCGATAAAGGCGCCCGCAGTCAAGCCGACGACGCCGGCCGCCAGCCCGGCCGCGGCGAACTTGCCGCCGATCGCTGCTTCGGCAGCGACCAAACCGGCGGAGGCGCCGTCGCAGTCGCCGCCGGTGCGTATCGTCTCCCCCGCCGACGGAGCCACGGTGCGCGGCATGGCCCGAGTGCTAGTGAGCAAGGACACGCAGGAAGGCTATATCTCATTCTTCGTCGACGGAAATTTCCAGGAGGCGACGATACCGCCGTTCGAGATGGCATGGGACACCGGGAAGGTCGAGGACGGCCCGCACACCATCTCCGTGACGGGCTACTCGGGAACCGGCGCCGTGCAAGGGCAGACGCAGGTGCGGGTCGAGGTCCACAACGCCATCGGCGCCGAGAGTCTGCCCCAGGAGGGGGTCACGCTGCGTTATCGCTACAAGGACAAGGAAAAGTGGGATTATCAGGTGGGCGTGCGCGCGGGGTCGGGAAACGCGGGCGAGATTTCCTCCCCTGCGATCGCCGCCGAGGTGGGATCGCTGGACGCGCTCATCACGCAGCGGGTAGAGTCGGTTAGGGATGTGCCGGTGCAGCCGGCAGGCGCGGGCAAGTCCAGCGGCGCCAAGGAGACCCCAGCGACGCCGCCCAGGATGCAGACGATCGCGACGCTGATCTCGCAAGTTCGCTCGGGGCGGCTGGACGCGCCTGGCGCGCAAGGGATATTGCCCCAGGTGGGCCAGGCGGCGCGATCGACGCGCACCCTGCAGGGAGTCGTCACCACGGTCGAAGCTCCGGGAGCACCCGAGCCCATCGCCCTGGGCAACCTCTCTGTCGTCTTTCCGGACCAGGCGGTCAAGATCGGTGACAAGTGGGCGGCGCCGATGACCATTCTGCCGGTGCTGCGGTCGAACGCGGTCGCTCGCGTCAACGCAGAGCACACCGTGGACAGCGTTGAGTGGCAGCAAGGGTTGGAAACGATTCGTATCGTCTCGACGTTCAAGGCGCCATCCCTGCCGGTGGGGGTGTCGGGCATGTCCCTGGACAATGTGACTGGCACGCGAGTCACCTGGTTTGCTTACAAAGAGCGTCGCGTGGTGCGGATGGAGGACAACATCCAGGGCACGTTCAACCAGAAGGCGGCGGTCGCTGCTGCGGCGGGTCCGGCGCAGAGTCCAGTCGCGGGAGCGCAGCCCGGGCTGGGCCCGTACGCGCCGCCGACGCCGGGGTCCGCCCCGGGGTACAGCGCGCCGCCGCGACCCCGCGGCGGGTTCTCGATGCGCCTTGGGGGCCGGCGAAGCGCGCAGCCTAGCGGGACGACGACGCCGCCCAGGCCGGGCGCCCTGCGGCTGGGCCTGGGAAACTCGCGCGCAGCCGTTCCGTCGCCGCAGGCGCCTCGTTTTGTGCCCGCTCAGCGCGTGCAGCCCGGTTCGCAGCCATCGCCTGTTTTTCACTACGCCCTTAAGCTCGTCGCCGCACTGCAAAAGTAAAGGCGCAGCGCCCACCCATGGTGGACACTTCCTGGCGCGTCGGCGTGGTCAGCTTCACCGACCACCGAAGCACGGCTCTGGCGCGAGAACGCGAGAGCTACCTGCGCGAGCGACACGAAGCCCTGGTGTCGTTCGTTCGCAGCGCGGGTTTTGTCCCCATCGACCCCCTGGCCGAGATGCGTGGACCGAGCGACGCCATCTTCGGTCTGCGCACGCCGGACGAGGTGGATCGAGCCCTCAGCCTACTGCGCGATGGCCGGGCCGATTGCGTGATCATCGGCTGTTGGCACTGGACCGATCCCCGCTTGCCGGTTCAGCTGGTGACGGAGTTGGGGGCGCCGGCGCTGCTTTACGCCGAGGACGACCCAGCCTGGGCCGGGTCGGCGTGCCTGAGCGCGGTCGGCGGCGCGCTGTGGGAGAGCGCTGCCAGCGAGCACGCGTTGAGCCATCGGCGCGTGCTGGGCAACATGAGCAAGATCCCGCCGTGGGCGCGGGGAGTATGTTCGCTGGCTAACATCAGGCGATCGACATTGCTCATGTGGGGCGGCGCGACCAGCCTGGCGGGCAGCGCTCCCGACGAGGAGGCCGCGCGCCTGCAGCGCCTGCTCTTGGGCGATGTCCGCGATGAGCCCGAATCCGTGCTTGCGAACCGCGCCGAGCGAATCGCCGCCGCCGAGCCCCAACGCATCGCGCGCTTCATCGAATGGCTGCGGCAAGGCGGCGCCAAAGTCGCCGACGATGGCGCGATGCTGACGCCGCAGGTCTTGGCGAAGCAGGTTGCCCTTTACCTGGCGGCGCGCGACCGGCTGCGCGAGCTTGAAGATGAGCCGATAGCCGGGGTGTCGATCCGCTGCCAGGGGGCCTTGGCGAAGCAATGGGGCGTTACGGCATGTCTGCTGCCCGCGTTCCTGCCGTTCGCGTGCGACAGCGAGGGGCCTCAACCCATCGTCCCCACGGTGTGTGACGGCGACCTCAAGGGCCTGCTCACCTGCGCGCTGATGTGGCTCGTCCGGCCCGATACCCCGCCGCTCTTCGGCGCACTGAAGTATCTCGGCGAGGAGAGCCTGGTGCTCGCCAACTGCGGCGGGGCGTCCGTGTATTACGCTCACTACTCGAATGATCCCGCCGAGACGCTGCCCCGGCTCAGGCTGGCGGGACAGTGCATGGGCATCGCTGGCGCGGCGGTGGGCGGATACGACGGCCACCCCTCGCCGGTAACCGTGGCCAGACTGTGCCGTATCGGCGGCGCGTACGTGATGCAACTCGGCCGGGGCACGTCGCTGCAACTGGATGATCGGCTCAAGTCGCGCATCGGCTTCGGCGCGATGTGGCCGCACACCGCAATCTACATGGAGGTGCCGCGCGAGCTCCTGGTTCGCGTGGCGGGCTCGGGTCACTACTGCGCGATCGCGGGCGACGTGTCAGCCGAGATGGAGGCCGCGTGCGCGGCGGCCGCCATTCCCGTGCTGCACATTGACTCGGCCGAGGAGATGTCCGCGTTCAAGGCTGGCACGTGATCTCGCGACCTCGAGAATGGGTCCCGGCCAACGCTGTGGGGGCTGCTCCAACCGAGGCCCTGGCGCATCCCCCGCAGGGGACGCCTTCGTCCGTCGAAGTAGGGGGCAGGTCTTGTGCCTGCGCATTCCGGGGCCGGCCTTGTGCCTGCGCATTTCGGGGCAACCACAAGAGGTTGTTGCGTAATCCCGAATTGACGGGTCGGGGTGGAACCCGACCCCTACGATCTACGCTCCCGGGCGTAGGGGTCGGCCTCCTGGCCGACCCGCGATATGCAATTATGCAACGGCCTGCGCATTTCGGGG
>Ga0315280_10001792_pt1 | contig 36000 bp, 37 predicted proteins | sample YL17G06_40_MG_FD_203697 | JGI IMG/M metagenome (GOLD analysis project Ga0315280, IMG submission 203697) | Sediment microbial communities from Yellowstone Lake, YNP, Wyoming, USA - YL17G06_40 | ecosystem: Environmental > Aquatic > Freshwater > Lake > Sediment | place: USA: Wyoming | collected... | reverse complement strand
TGAATCGCCAGATCGCGCATCGAGCGCAACAGGTTGTGGACCTCGCCCAGCGCCCCCTCAGCGGTCTTGATCATGTTGATCGCCTGCTGGGTGTTGGACAGGGCCTGCCCCAGGCCTGAGACCTGGGCGCGCAGGTTCTCGCTGATAACGAGACCCGCGGGGTCGTCGGCGGCGGAGTTCACGCGGTAGCCAGAGGATAGGCGCTCAATCGACTTGCTGAGCGCAGCGTCGTTGACAGACAACCAGCGGTGCGCGTTCATCGCCGCGACGTTCTGGTTGATGCGAAGTGCCATTTTCGGATTCCTCCTTGATTTAGTCTACCGACGATTGGCGGTCGTCGGAGCTCGGCTTCCTGCCATTTGCTTCTTCGGTTGAGGTGTTCACGCAGTTGACGGCCGCGCAGCAATCAGCGGCCGCGCCATGCCGCCGGCAGGGCGCGTGTCCCCTGCGGACGGCTTCGGCTAGTGTATCCTATCACCCCCTTCCCAAGGTTCTGGACGGCTTTTCCCGGCCTCGTCCTGGTTCCCCAGAGCGCAGCCGGGCGCGGCATCGTCTTCTATCCTATGTTTTCGGCATCCCCACCGGTAAACTTAAGCCTTTTTTCCATAAATCGGGCTTCTCCGGCCCTACCGATGCTTCGGTAAGCATAAGCTAGCGCTCGGCTGACGGCGATTCGGGGGCATCCGTGGGCTTGCCCGGCGCCAACTGCTCCATGCGCGAGAGCTGGTCGGGCTCGGCGCCCGCAGGCGGCGCACCGCTCGCGGCGGCGATGTTCTCCGCGCGGATCTGCTCCAGGACTTCTTTGCGGTGAACGGCGACATCCTTGGGCGCGGTAATGCCCAGTCGCACCTGGTCGCCCTGCACTTGCAGCAGGGTAACCTCGATATCGCCCCCAATAACTATGCTCTCTCCACGGCGGCGCGTAAGGATGAGCATGGCTCTTCTCCGCAAGGGCCTGCCGCCGGCTCCGGCGCTGGCTCGGGCAGCAGGCGATGCTTGGTAGTGTACGCCTGATTCGCCAGCACCACCTGCTTCGCCTTGCGGCTTTTCGCGTTTATCACGATCGGTCCCACCAGGTTAGCGGTCGCCTCGGCCGCCCGCTCGCCCATGGTGACGAGGCTCAAGATCAGCGCATCCTCGGGCGCGCGCAGCTCAATCGCGGCCGCCTCCTGGTCGTCCAGCTCCACCTCGTAGTCGGCGAAGAAATCATAAGGGTTGATGACCACGAAGGCCAGCCCCGGCGCATCCACGCACTGGAGCCAGCGGAATGCCGCCGCTGGGCTGCGGTCGAGCAAACAGAAGCGCCGCGCGTGCTCGAAACCGTACAACCCGTCCGGCATCTCGATCAGCGCCCCGGGGTCAATCTCCAGAGCGCCGAATCTCTCGGTCTCTACCAGCATGTCGTGCCTCCGCCCGTCGCCATTCGAATTTGCAGAGTCATCCTCAGGGCCTGAGCGCATCGCGCCGGCCGTTAGACCCGGATTATGCGTAAGGTAAGAGAAGTGTCATTCCCGAGTGGCTAGGCCGAGGCCGCCACGGCGGTCGCTCTCGCGACCTAGCCGCGAAGCGAGGAATCCGCCTTCGCGGGCGACGATTCAGCCTTCGTAGCCGAAGCTACTTCGGCGAAGTGGGCAGTTCCGCTCCGGCGGACGAAGGCGTCCCCTATCGCCCCTTCGCTCTGCTCAGGGCAGGCTCTTCAGCAACCCCGGTAGGGGCCCCAATCCTCCGGGGTGACATCACCCGCTGGGTGAGCGTGTCGCGCTCGATATGCATGATTCCGGTCAGAGCAGGTAGTCCACAAGTTGCATCTGGTTTAGCTGCGCCGCCACCGCCGCCGTCGCCTGGTAGATGTTCTGCTGCATTTGCAGATCGACCGCCGCCTGCGCCAGGTCCACATCCTCGGTCTTGGAGAGCGCCTCGCTCACCGCCAGATCCACGTTCTGCAGTTGGTTCGCGCACATTTCGAGCCGCTGAAGCTTGCCCCCGACGTCGCCGCGCAGAACCAGCGCGCGCTCAAGATGCGCATCGACGTCGGTTATCTGCTGCGAGATGGCCGCCGAGTCGCCGGCGGCGATGCTGTCCCGCAGCTTCGTCAGGCTGGTGAAAACATCGTCCAGCCCGGGGTCGGCCGCGCTGCCCATGTTGAACACGATGCTGCCCGGCAGGTTGACGGCGACGCTCGCGTTGCGCCCAACCTCGATGTTCTGCTGCCCGTCATCGCCGTTGTATATGACCGGCGGTGTTGCGCCGGCGTTGCTGGCGAAGGGCGTGGTCTGCGTCCGGTATCCCGCGAAAACGTAATGGCCGCCGCTCTCGGAGTTGCCGATCTCCATCACGCGGCGGATGACATCGTCGAGTTGGAGCGCGAGCGCCTGCCGCGAGTCAGCGGACAACGTGCCATTGGCGGCCTGAAGCGCGATATCGCGCGCCGAGCGGATGGCGGTCGAGAGGTCGCCCAGCAGTCCATCCACCGTGTTGAGCTTCTGGGTCGCCAGCTCCACGTTATCGGCGTACTGCGCGACTTGCGCCAGCGACGACCGCATCTGCGCCGCGCGCGACGCCGCGGTCGGGTCGTCCGAGGGCGCAAGCATGCGCTTGCCGCTGCTGATCTGCTGCTGCAAGCGGTAGAGACGCTCCGCGTTGGCCGCGATCCGCGCCGCCAGGTTGCCGGTCATCATGGGAGTGCTCACACGCATCGGTCAGACCTCGGCTCCATTATTCCGCGCGCGGGAATGTCGCCGCGCGCCATGCCCGACAGCCTAAACCGCCGCCGTGCGATTGATGAGCGTGTCCAGCATGTCATTCAGCGTCGTCATCAGCCGCGCGGCAGCGGCATAGGCGTGCTGGTAGATGATCATGTTGCTCATTTCTTCGTCGAGCGACACGCCGTACAGTGACTGCTGGCTCTGCGTCACCTGCTGCAATGACAACTGTTTGGCGGCGAGCGTGTCGGATGCTTTGCGCGTGGCGGCGGCGACATCGGTCATCAGCGCGCGATATGCCTCGTTCAGCGTCTGCCCGCCGACTAGCGATTGGTCGCGAAGCTGCGCCATAACGAGCGCAAGGCTGCCATCGCCGGGCACGCCTGACGTGGACGCGGCGGCGATAACATGTGCGTCTGCCAGCACCTCGTCGCTCACCGCGATATCCGCCGCGCTCGCGCCCGGAGTGAAGAAGTTAACGCCGGTCGAGCCGTCCATCCCATAGCCCGTCTGGTGCACCGCGTTGACGGCCGCGACGAGGTTTGTCGCAAGCGCATCGAGCTGCGCCAGATAGCTCGGGATATTCGTGTCGCGCACCTGGGTCAGGCCCAGCACCTCGCCGCCTTGCACCGCCACCTGGGCACCATCCTCGGCCCAGCGCAGCTCGATGTACCCGTCGGCGCGCGTCGCCGCCTCGACGGCATACCACTCACTGCCTTGAATGAGCGGCCGCGCGCCGATGTTGGCGATGACATCGCCGCGATCTGTCGCATACGCGGTTATGCCCGCGAGCTGCGACAACTGCGACAGCGCCTGGTCGCGCTGGTCCAGCAGGTCATTCGGCTGCTTGCCCTCGGCCTGCGCGGCGGCGATCTGTTGGTTGAGCGATGCGACCCGCTCCGCCAGGCGGTTGATGTCATCGGTCTTGCCGCGCAGCTCCAGATCGATACCCGCCTGGCTGTCGCGCAGCTGCGCCACCGTGTCGCGCATGGTATCGGTCAGGTTGATCGCCTGCTGGCGGACGTTGACGCGCGCTCCGAGATCCTCGGGGTTGGCGCTCAGATCCTGCCACGCGTTCCAGAAGCTATCGAGCAGGGTACCGAGGTTAGAGTCAGCGGTGGGGGCGATGATGCCCTGGACTTCTTGCAGCGAGGCGTAGGCGCGCTCCCACATCGAGGCCTCCTGGCCGACGGTGCGCGCCTGCAGGTCGAGGTACGCATCCTGGGCGCGGCGGATCATCTGCACCTCGACGCCGCTGCCCCATTGCCCAGCCAGCAGGCCGGTCGCGCCCGCCGGCGGGTACGGCTGCCCCGGCATGAGCACCGCCTCCTGGCGGTGGTAGCCAGGCGTGTTGACGTTGGCGACGTTGTGGCCGAGCACGTCCATCGCCCGCTGCTGCGCGAGCAGGCCGCTCAAGGCGACGTTTATGCCAAAGAAGGTTGACAATGGTGCAGCTCCGCCAGACGGCTCAGGCTCGTTGATCGACCAGGGCGCGCGGCGAGCCTGGCGCCGGGGTGCCGTCGGCGCCATAGGCGGTGGCATCGTCGCTGACGCCGACGAGTCGCAGCGAGAAGTCAATGTAAGCGAGCGCGTTGCGCGCCAGCTCGAGATTGCCCAGGCTGGTGCGTCTTATGTCGTCGGTGAGCTCGCGTAAGCGCGAGCGGAGTTGGCGGTAGCGACGGCAATAAGGCTCGGGGGCGGCGGCGGCGATCGCCGCCAGGGTCACCGGGTCACTGTCGAGGCGCAGGGCCGTCTTCAGTCGCTGCAAGCAGGAATCCGCCTGACGGCCGAGATTGGAGATGCGGCGCACGACCTCGGATTGCCGGTCGACGATGGCGCTCAGGGCGGCGACCTTGCCCGCGAGAAGCTGTTCACGCTGCGCACGCGCCAGCGCCAGCAGCTCCTCGTAACCCTGGTGCTCTTTCTCCAGCATCGACAGGGTATAGTCGTGGAAGTCGTGAATGGTGTCCATGGTCCGCACGAGCCGAGTCAACGCTGTAGTCACGCCGCCGCTACAGCTTGCGCAGCACCCCCGCCAGGCGCGCCTCGCTTAGCATCTTGTCTGCCAGCTTCTCCGGCGAGACCCGGTACTCGCCGCGCTGGAGGCGCTCGCGAATGCGCGCGACCTTGTCCTCGCGCACCTCGGGCGCGCCTGCCGCCAGCTCCTTGGCGCGCGTGACATCCGCCGCCCGCCGCGACAGGCTCACGCTGTCGTGCCGGACCGCGCCCGAGGCGCCCTTCGCCGGCGATGTGCGCTGCGTGCCCTTGAGCTGCGTCTCCAGCAGCTTCTCGACTTGACCGTTGGAGATCCTCATCGCAAACCTGCTTTCCGCGCCTTGCTTGGACCTGTGCTGTTATCGTATGCGACAAGACATTGTGCGCCGGTGGCGCGTTATCCGCCCGCCGGTTGATGGGGCCGAGCCCTCTCAATACGTATTTCGGCGGACACGCCTCGCAACTTTAGCTTATTTGGCGCCCAAAGCGGGCTCGTTTGGCCCATCGGCGGCAGGCGCAACGGCCCGCTCCGCGGCCGACGCGCCGCCCTTGTTGGCGCCGCCACTCTCAGCCGCCGCCACGCGGCTCAACTGCCGATAGAGCGTCTCCGCGATCCCCACGCTCTGGCTGCGCGCGATCTGCTGCGCCAGCTCCCAGTCAAGCATGCTGTTGTAGATGTCTTTCGCCCGGCTATCGCCGAGCAGCGGGTCCTTGGGTACCGTCTCGCGCATCTTCTGGAGCAACTGCGCCAGGAAGATCGCCTCGAACTGCTGGCACGCGTCGCGCAGCCTCGCCTGCTCCTTGTCCGGTATGGCCGGCTTGGCCGCCGAGCTGCGCGCAGCGCGAGGCTGAGACGCGCGCTGAAGCCCCATCTTGAGCCCGTCGCTGACCCGCATCAGATTATCTCCAGCTCCGCTTGCAGCGCCCCCGCCTGCTTGATCGCTTGCAGGATGGCGATGATATCGCGCGGCGTGACCTTGATCGCATTGAGCGACCGCACCAGCTCCTGCACGGTGCGGCCGGCAACCGGCCGCAGCGCCCCCGGCTCCTCGCGTGCCTGCACCTGGTTCTGCGGCACGATCTCGGTCTTGCCCGTCTTGGGTGCCAGCGGCGGCGGCTGCGATACCAGCAGCTCCTGCGTGATCTCCACCGTCAGGCCGCCGTGCGATACCGCCACCGGCGAGATGGTGACGTTGCCGCCGATGATGACCGTGCCGGTACGCTCGTTGATGATGACCTTGGCCACCGTGTCGGGGCGCACGCGGACCTGGCCAATGTCGGCGATGAACCCCACCAGGTCGGCCGCGCGCTCTTGCGGGATACGCACCAGCACCGTGCCGCCGTCGGGCGCACTGGCAAGCGCTTGCCCGAGGTCGGCGTTGACCGCCGAAGCGATGCGGCTCGCGGTGGCGAAATCGGCATCGCTGAGAGATATGCTCACCACGCCGTCGCGGTCGAGCGTGGCGGGCACGATGTTCTCGACCAGCGCGCCGCCAGGCACTCGACCCACTGTCTGATGGTTCTTCTGCACCTGCGTGCCGCCGGCTTGAGCGACGAATCCGCCGATGGAGATCGGCCCCTGGGCCACGGCATAGACCTTCGAGTCGGCGCCTAGCAGCGGCGTTTGCAGCAGCGTCCCTCCCTGGAGGGAGCTCGCATCGCCGATGGAGGAAACCGTGACATCGATGCGGTCTCCCGGCTTGGCGAATGGCGGCAGCTCGGTGGAAACCATGACCGCGGCGACGTTCTTCACTCGAATCAGCCCCGCAGGAACGTTGATGCCGTATTCCAGCAGCATGTTGGCCACCGACTGCGGGGTGAAGATCGCTTGCTTGCTGTCGCCGGTGCCATCGAGGCCGACCGCCAGGCCGTAGCCCATCAACTGGTTCGTGCGCGCGCCGGCGATATGCGCGATGTCCTTGACCCGCACGCCGCCGTCGGCGGACAGCGGTGGCACACTGCAACCGACGAATATGGCTGCTACAACTATGGCTATTGTGCTTCTCATCGCTTTGCCTTCCATCGGTTCCCCAATCCCAATTCGCGTCTGGCGACGGGCCTACCATCGCTCCGGCGACGGCGGGTTTGTTCGGCGGTTACGGCGTCAGAAGAGGAAATGCAGCAGCCAGCTTATGATGCCCGGCTTCTGCTTCTCGGCGATCGGGCCCTTGCCACTCCAGGTGAGTTTCTGATCCGCTATCGCCGTGGACAGCACCGTGTTATCGGGCCCAATGTCTTGCTGCCGGACGACGCCGGTGAGGCTTGCCTCGAGCTTCTCGGCATTGATCAGCGTCGCCCGCGTGCCTTCGATCCTGAGCGCGCCGTTGGGCAGCAGCTCCGTCACGCGCACCGTCATGCGGTCCGCCAGCTCAGTCTTGCGCGTAGTCGAACCGGACCCCGCGGTTGAGCGCTTGGCCGAGAGGCCGAGCTGCTGAAAGAACCTGAGCAGCCCGGTGCCTCGCGCGGCGTTTGCGGACTCGCTCTTGTCGGTCTGGCTTTCAGCCTCGTGCGAGGCCGCGCTGGACTCGACGATGATGATGGTCAGCAGGTCGCCGACGGCGCGCGCGCACTTGTCAGCGTAGGTTGCGGCGGTGCGCGATGCAGGCCACAGGGAATCCGCCGCGCTGGACGCAGCGATCAGCACGATGGCGGCGATGCAAAGGATGGCAATGGCTATGCGCTTCATCTGGGACTCCAATCAAGGCGTCACGAAGATGCGGCCTTCTTCATCTATCTGCGCGACAAATGTCTCGTCGCTGTAAGCGCTCTTCAGCCGCACGGTCGATCCCGCCGCGGCATCGGCGCAGGCAATGGCCTCGGCGCTGATGCGAATCGCGCCGCAGATGACGGTGACCCGCGCCTTCTCGCCGCGCTTGATCGCCGGCGCCTTCTCGACCGCCGACAAGGTCAGTATATCGCCCGGGCGCAACGTCCGCCGCGCTCGCAGGCCGAGCAAGTCCGCGGTCCGGTCGCATGGCTCGTCGGCGCCGCCAATAGTGATCTCTCGGCGCTGGAGCGCAACCGCGTCCTCTTTGATCGGTTGACCGCGGTCGATCGGCTTGCGCGCCACCAGCACCTCGCCAAATCGCTGCAGGCGATAGCAGATGGTTTGCGATGCGCGCGGCTGCCCATCGACCCACGCCGTGACCTTCACCAGCCGGCTCGAACCGGCTACACTCCCCAGCAGCTCCGCCTTGACCTCCACCTTGCCCTCGGGCAAGACCATGTCGGCGGGAGCGCGGCTGCACGTGGCGATGACCTCGTCGCCTGCCGCCGGCGGCTCAAGCGCCTGCTTGCCCGCAGCCACGAGGTCGGCGCCCGCGATTACGGTCGCGCGCGTCGTCACCAGCACCGCCTCCGGCCATTCGCAGGCGATGGCGCCCGGGTCGAGGCCGTGTTGGCGCAGCCGCACCTTGATCGAGGTCGCGTCGAGCTTGCGCGATCGGCCCGGCATCGGCGCGCTGCCGATGATTGTGGCCTGCACCTTGGCCGCAAGATTCGCGTCGGCGCAGTGCACCGTCGCGATCTCGCCCAGCGTCACCTGCGGGCCCTTGACCAGCGCCGCAGAGGAAATGTCGAGGGCTAAGCCTTGCGACGCGATTGGCTGTTTCGCCTGTGCGAAAGCGACGCTCGCGGGCGGCGCACCGCCCCAAGTAAGCAGCGGGAGGGCGAGGATGGCGATGGCAAATCTCATCGTCCGCATTTCCTACTCATCGGCGGCCTACCGCCGCAGGTTGTTAGCGATGGCGAGCATGTCGTCGGCCGTCTGCACGCTCTTGGAGTTGACTTCATAAGCGCGCTGGGCGACGATCATGGCCACCATCTCGTCCACGATGCGGACGTTCGACATCTCGACCATGCCCTGGGCGAGGGTCCCGAAGCCGTCGCGCCCGGGCGTGCCCGTGATCGCATCGCCCGAGGCGCCGGTGGGAAGGAACAGGTTCTTGCCGATGCTGTTCAGGCCGGCGGGGTTGAGGAACTTGGCGAGCTGGATCTGGCCCACCTCCTGCGGCTGCGCCTGTGCCGGCAGCGACACCGACACCGTTCCGTCGGCGCCGATTGCGATGTCACCGGCCTCCGCGGGGATAACCAGCTCCGGCTCGAGCGGGTAGCCGTCGGAGTTGACGAGCCGCCCCTGGTTGTCGAGCTTGAAGCTGCCGTCGCGCGTGTAGGCGGTGGTGCCGTCAGGCATCAGCACCTGAAGGAACCCCTTGCCCTCGATGGCGACATCGAGCGGATGCTGGGTTTGCTGGAAATCGCCTTGGGTGAAGATCTTCTGCACCGACGCCGGGTGCGAACCCAGCCCGACCTGGATGCCCGTCGGCACCTCTGCGCCCTGGGCGACGGCGGTGCCCGCGGGCCGAATCGTCTGATAGACCAGGTCCTGAAAATCCACGCGGCTGCGCTTGAAGCCGGTGGTGTTGACGTTGGCCAGGTTGTTGGCCACCACGTCCATGTTGAGCTGCTGCGCCGCCATGCCGCTGGCGGCGGTCCACAATCCACGCATCATGTTAGCGCTCCTCGTTGCTGCGATTGGTGGGGCAGCCGGCGCGGCTGCCTAATGTCATGCACAGGCGAGACGCCTGCGCTATCATGCTCGTGTGCGCTATCAATCGCACCCTACACTCGTCCCACTTCATTCACCGCGCGATCGAGGGTCTGATCCATCGCCTGCACGACCTTCTGGTTCGCCTCGAACGCTCGCATCGCGGTGATCAGGTTCACCATCTCGCTCACCGCGTTCACATTGGAGCTCTCGATATAGCCCTGGCGGATGGAGGGGTTCTGCTGCGGTGTCGGCGCCGGCGCGGCTGCGCCCGCCGGCGGCGCACCGCCCGCCGGCGGCGGACCGCCCGCCGAGAACAGGTTCTCGCCCAGCCGTGACAGGGCGGCGCGGGAATCGAAATCCACCACGCGGACGCGATCCAGCACCGCGCCGTCGCAGATCACGTCGCCGCTGGGGTTCACCCTCCACTCGTGTCCGCTGACCTTGATTGGGCCGGCGGCGCCGAGCAAGCGATGGCCGGACGAGGTAGCAAGGTATTGCTCGGAGTCGAGGGTGAAGGATCCGCAGCGCGTATACGCCTCGCCCGCCGCCGCCTCTACAACGAAGAATCCGGGGCCGTCGAGCGCGAGGTCGCAAGGGTTATCGGTCGGCTGCTGGAGACCGGGCGTGAAGTCGGTGGTCTGACGGGCGGACAGGTGAGTGACGGGCGCCGGTTGGTCTGCGGAGGCTTGGGGGAATGCGCCCGACTGCGAGACCGCACGCGCGAGCGCGACCGGAAATGCCTCGACCGACGTTACCGCACGCCGGTATCCGGGCGTACTCACGTTTGCGAGATTAGTGGCGATTGTGTCGTGGCAGGCCTCCTGGACGACCAAGGAGTTAGCCGCGACGTACAGGCCGCGAACCATGGCAGGACGCTCCCCCTGCCCCGAAGAGTCGCCCTTCGATGTTATGCCCGAAGGGTCGGGGCGAAACACCTCTACCAGGTTATTCGGCAGCCGGGGGAGGGGACTTTAGCGCCAAAGTAAGCGGTTAGCCGGCAGCCGCAAGCAGGAAGAGGCAGTATCTGGCCCGAATCGTCGGCCGCCTACGCCGGGCCCGCACGTGGTATAATGACACGCGATGACAGAGGCGACGGTCGAGACTGGGTCCTCCGCCCTTGCGGAACTGGTCCGGCGCATCGTGGATGCCGTGCACCCGCTGCGGATTGTCCTGTTCGGCTCCGCTGTCCGTGGCGAGTTGGGGCCGGACAGCGACGTGGATCTTCTGGTGGTCATGCCTGAGGGTACGCACCGGCTGGAGACGATGAGGTTCCTGCACACCCGCCTGTTCGGCATCCCGTTTCCGGTGGACATCCTCGTCGCCACACCAGATGACCTCGCGCAACATGGCGCCAGCCCTGGGCTGATCTACCGCACTATCCTGCAAGAGGGCAAAGTGCTATATGTCGCGTGACGCGGACTCCGCGGCGGCATGGCTGCAATATGCGCGCAGCGACTTGGCGCTTGCGCGTGAGCCCCGTTCCGGCGACGTGCTGCGCGAAGCTCTAGCGTTCCACGCCCAACAGGCTGCCGAGAGGAGCGTCAAGGCGGTGCTCGTGCACTTCGGGATCCCCTTTCCGAAGACGCACAGCATCGAAAGGTTGGTGGACTTGTTGCCGCCGACGGTTCCTCGCCCGCCGGACCTCTTGGCGGCGGCGCAACTCACAGCTTACGCCACAGTTTTCCGCTACCCTGGTCAGAAGGAGGCCGTCACGGCGGCGCAACTCGGTGAGGCTGTGCGCCTCGCGGAGTGGGCGTACGCTTGGGCAGAGCAGTGCATCGCCGGCGAAGCTCCGGCTCACGATGAGCGCAGCGGAACAGGGACTTCATGATGAGGGCACGTGCACACAAACTCGAGCCCGCCTACGATTTCGGCGCTTGTGAATCAAGCGTCTTGCTGTATAGGGGCCAAGTTGCACTGAGCATCTGCGGGCACAGGTATTCAGGCGAAGGTGAGGTCCGTTTGGACCTCTTGGCTCATGCCACGATCTGTCTTCATGCGAGACTTGCTGACTTTCCTGCGCCCAACGCGGTAGTTCGGATGACAAGAGAGCCGGTCTCCTCGCTTTTCGTGAATCGTCGCGAGATAGAAGGCTTCATGTTCAGTAATCAACCCGCTCCAGCAGCTCGGGAGACGACCGTAAGGTGGTGTCCTACCTCCGAGCCGGTCATGGGACGGGGAGGCCCATCAACCCGGATGACACGGGTCGTGTTCCACCTCTTCAACCTCGAGGAGTTGATCGGTATGCGACATTCAACGGAGCAGGGACAGGCTATCTGGCATGTCGATCTGGCCGCTGGGGGATGGAAGACAGAAGTGAAGTCACTGCATTCGACAAGGGATAGCATCAAGGCGCTGAAGGCGCAGGGCGGTACCGGTTGACGCACGTGGGCTGCCTTGAGCGGGCAGATGGATGCGATTTCTCGGGCAAGGATGCCGACGATTGGCTAGGAGCGCTTCGGCTTTACTTGTCTTTTGCGAAAGGCCGGTGGTGCGACCCAGTCTGTGCGGTGGGATTCGATGCCGCTGGGAAACGCGTGTGGGAGAGTTGGTTGTCGCCCCGGGAGCCGTGGCGATGGTTGCCGTGCCTGTTCGACCGAGATGGCACTTCCCAACTGGCCGAGCTGTTCCCGAGCTTCATAGCGCGATGGATGAACGACGACTGGCGCGCAGCGCTGGAGGAAGTCATCTACTGGTACTTGAACGCGAATCATGCCGATCGTGGCATCGACGTAGGGATTATCCTCACTCAGGCGGCGATCGAGCGCCTATCGCATGAAGTCGCCGTCAGGGACAGGCGACTTCTTGCCCCGGATGGCTTCAAATCGCTGAGGGCGTCAGACAAGTTCCGCCTGTTGTTCTCTTCTCTGCGTATACCTTTGGACATCCCCGCAATAACACCCAAGCTACAGAGTCTGGCCAGCGCGAGCCGACCGACCTGGCTCGACGCTCCACATGCCCTTACTGAAATAAGGAACTCGCTGGTTCATCCTGAGCACAAGCGGCGCGGCCAGTTTTCTCGCGCTCAAGATGAGGCATGGAACTTGGGGTTGTGGTATCTGGAGATGAGTATTCTGGCCCTCTGCGGGTACTCGGGGACCTATGGCAATCGGCTGACGCAGCAACGGGTTGGGCAGACAGGGAATGTTCCTTGGGGATAAGGCGGTGACGTCCTCGCTCTGCGAAAACGGGTCCAAGAACGGGGACAGGTTGTTTCTTTCGGTTGACAACGGACGGCCAGCGGGCACCCACCCCGCTCGCTACTGCATCACCAGCGACATGAAGAGGATGTCGGCGACTTTGCCGCCGCCGCGTGGCAGCGTCTGGTTGACCGCCGCGACCAGTTGCCGCTTGAGCGCTTGCTTGCCCGGGTTGGTGCTGAGGACCTGGAAGTACTGCTTGGCCAGCGTCATGATGATGGCATCGCGCACCCGCGGCAGGCTTTCCTTCTTGATGCGATCCGCGGTCTTGGCGTCAGTGACATCGAGCGCGAGTGAGACCTTGATGTAGCGCGCGCGGTCGGTGTCGGCGAGGTTGATGATGAACTCGTCGAGCTCGACTATGGCGTGCTCAGACTCCGCGGCGGCCGCGGGGCGGTGCGATGCGCGCGCCCCCAACTGCGGCCGCAGGAAGATGAAGGCCACCCCGAGCACGATCAGACATAGCGCCGTGCTCACAAGGTGCACCATGAAGTGCCTCAGGAACGCTTTCATTGTCGCTGCACTCCCTCCCACACGCCACGGCCGGAGTATAATTGATCGGTTGTCGCAAAGTCGAGGAAATATCGGTTGCCAGGCGCCAGGCTCGTGTTCTGCACCTGCGGCTGCAATCTCATGTCGCGCGGCACGCGCCCCATGCCGCGGTCGAGGATGACGATATCGACGCGCCGGTTAAGCATGCGGTGCGCCTCGGAGTCGTTGCGCGCGAGCGGCCGGCTGTCAGCATATCCCGCCGCCGAGACGCGCTGCGGCGCGATGCCATTCTGCTCGATCAGGTAGCGCACCACCATCGTCGCGCGCGCGGTGCTCAGCTCCCAGTTGGACGGAAACTGAGCGGTGCGGATCGGCAGGTCGCAGGTGTGCCCCTCGATGGCGATGTCGTTGGGGATCTTGCGCGCCACCTCCGCCACCTTGCGCAGAATAAGCTTGGCCTTCGGCCGCAGCTCCGCGCGGCCGCGGTCGAACATCACCTCGTCGGTGACCAGGCTCACCACCAGGCCGCGCTCCTCGACGCGCATGCGTACGATCTGCCCCAGCCCTTGCCGCTTGATGTATTCGCCCATCTCCTTGGCGACGCCGGAGATCGCGCCCAGCCCGCTCGATTCGGCCATGTCATCCATGTTGGGGGTGATGCTGTCCTTGCGCTGCGGGAAGCTGAGCATGCCGGGGCCGCCCTCGAGCGGCCCGCCGAACCCGCTGCGGATGGAGAACGCGACCTCGCGGAACTTCTCCATGTTGAGCACCGACATCGAATACATCATGATGAAGAACGCCATCAGCAGCGTGATCATGTCGGCGTAGGTCAGCAGCCAGCGCATCGAGCCAGCGTTGTCGTGACCACCGCCGCCGTCCCCTTCTGTCGCTGACCTCCGCCGACGCATCCGATCTCCGTTCCTCAGTGCTGTCTTGCAGGACCGTTGTTGCCTGGCGACGCCTGATGCGGCTTGGCCGCATTCCGGAGCGGCGCTAGCGCCGCCGGCGTCGCTCCGGAGACGAGGCCAAGCCTCGTCCAGCGGTGACCCTCACCCCGCCTCTCCCTTGAAGGGAGAGGGGTTGGGCCAGGTTCCTCCTCTCCCTGCCAGGGAGAGGAGTGAGGTGAGGGTCAAATGCTGCAACAGACCCGCAAGAAAGCATTAGTCAGCGCCGCTGCGACGCGGCCGCCTACTCCGTAGCCTGCGCCAGCTTCGCCTTGTCCTTGGGCGACAGGAAGGCCTCCATCTTGCTCTGCACCACGCGCGGGTTGTCGCCCTCCTGAAGTGCGAGCACGCCCTCGATTATCAGCTCGTAGAGCGCCGCCTCGTGGTGGCTGCGCAGCTTCAGCTTGTTGCCGATGGGCAGGAACACCAGGTTAGCGATGCCCACGCCATAGAGCGTGGCGCAGAACGCGGCGGCGATGGAATGGCCCATCTCGCCCGGCTCGCTCAGCCGCGCGAGCATGTTGACCAAACCCATGACGGTGCCCAGGATCCCCAGCGTGGGGGCGAAGCCGCCCATGGTCGAGAAGATGCTCTCGCCCACGCCGTGGCGCTTGCGCATGCTGGCGACTTCGGTCTCCAGGATCTCGCGCACCAGCTCCGGCGGGGTGCCGTCCACGACGAGCTGGATCCCCAGGCGCAGGAACTGGTTATCGGTGTTGCGCGCCTCCTGCTCGAGCGCCAGGATGCCCTCGCGGCGCGCCTTACGAGCATATTCCACAATTTGGCGCATGACCTGGACCGCGTCCAGCTCCTTGAACATGAAGGCGTGCTTCATCACCCCGGGCGGCCCGACCATCTGCTTCATCGGGAAGCTCAGCACCGTCGCGCCCAGGGTGCCGCCGATGACGAGCACGATCGCCGGCACGTTGACGAAGCCCCCGAAGCCGCCGCCCTCGAGCAGCACCGATACCCCCAACGCCCCAAACGCCAGCGCTATGCCGATCAGGGTTGCGATGTCCATGGCTGCTACCTTCCCTGGCTCTTTGTCCCGTTGCAGCCGCCGCAGGGCATGACCGCGGCGGCCGCGTCATCCTCATCGCCGGCGCGGGACCGCGTCTGCGGCTGCGTGCGTGCGCCGATGCGCGCGCGGTACTCCACGATGCGCTCGATCACCTGGTCGACCGTCTCCTGCACCATCATCTTCTTGCCGGTGGTGAGCGAGATTACCGTATCCGGCGTCGGCTCGACGAGCTCGATGAAATCTGCGTTGACCACCACCGGCTCGCCGTTTATGCGCGTGACCTTTATCATCGCACTATGCCTGCGCTTCCTTGGGGGGGGCGATCGCGCGACCGGCCCCCCCCGTTCGCTGCTCGCGCCGGCTCAGGCCGACGCGGTTAACTGCCAATCAGCCGACGATCATCAGCGCTTGATCGTCAGCAGGTCCTGAAGCATCTCGTCAGACGTGGTGATGACCCGCGAGTTGGCCTGGAAGCCGCGCTGGGTCACGATCAGGTTGGCAAACTCCGTCGCCAGGTCCACGTTCGACATCTCGAGGTAGCCCGATGCCAGCTTGCCGGCATCGCCGGTTGACGGCCACACTATCGCCGCCGGCCCGGAAGCCACGCTCGTCTTCCACAGGCTGCTGCCGGCCTTGGTCAGGCCCGCCGGGTTGGCGAAGCGCGCCAGGCTGATCTGGCCCAGCGTGCGGAACATGCCGTTGGTGAAAGTGCCGGTGATGATCCCGTTCTCGTCAATCGAGAAGCTCTGGAGCGTCCCCATGGCAAGACCATCCTGGCTCACCGCCTGCACGTTCGAAGCGCCGGCGAGCTGTGTCACCGCGGCGAACGACAGCTTGGCGTCGAGCGGGCTGGTGGCGCCGCCCGGGTTGAGCAGAGTCAGCGAGAGGTCGAAAGTCGGGGTCGTGATCTGCCCGTTGGCGTCGAAGATCAGCGTGCCGGCGCTGCCCGGCACGGCCGGATCGGCGTCGGGGCTAGATGCGGCGCAGTCCCACTGGTTGTCGGTCGCAGTCCTGGTGAGGGCGATGTCCACCCGGTGCTGGGCCCCGAGCGAATCGTAGACATAGGCCGAGGTGTTGACGACGGTGCCTGCGGTGGCGGTAGCGTCGAGGTTGGCCTGATAGGCGACATTCTCGCTGGCCTTGGCGACCGACATCACGCCAATGGGTATGTTGATGCTCGAGCTGGGCGTGACCATCTGTTCCGTCGGCACCACACCGGTGACCGGGTCTGCCTGCCATCCCAGCACCGCCATGCCGGTGCCGGCCGAGATCAGGCGGTTGTCGGCATCGAGCGCAAAAGCGCCGTTGCGGGTCAGGTACTCGCTCGTGCCATCGCTCAGCAGGAAGAACCCGTTGCCCTGGATGGCAACGTCCATGGTGTTGCCCGTGGCCTTGAGGTTGCCCTGGGTCATCAGGTTGTCGATGCTGCCGATGCCCGACCCCAGGCCGAGCTGCATCGGGTTGCGCGCGCCGTAGCCGCCGCTGGCGGCCGTCGCCGCGCGCAGGGTCTGGCTCAGCGCCTCCTGGAAGTTGGCGCGCCCGGACTTGAATCCCACCGTGTCAACATTGGCGATGTTGTTGGCGATGACATCCACCGCCTGCTGGTGGGAATTCAGGCCGGTCACGCCGGTGTAAATCGAGATCATCCGTAAACCTCCCGTTATCCTTGGTCGTTGTCTGGCGGCGCGGGTTCGGGCTCGCCGTAGCTCGAGTCAATAATGCCCGCCCCGCGCTGCACTGCCTGCTGCGCCGCCTCAATCGTTCAGCGGCTTGTGCCTCGCCGCGAAGTGGCCCTGCCGCTTCGCTGCGTGGCACGGGAGCTTCCTCCGGGGAGGTCCAGCTCCTTCAGAGCCGCGCATCTGAGATGCGCGTCATTGCTGCGCTGCTGCGATTATGCTGTGACATCACCTCCTTACGCGCGACCCGCGCTGCCTAGAGCGCAGCGGCTCCAGCGCCCCCCTCCAGAGCGGGGCCCGGCGCCTGCGCGATGACCGCGCTGTCAATGTTGGTAAAGACGGTTCCTCTGGCTCCGTCACTTTCCATGGCCGTGATCACGGTTCTGCTGGGTACGTTCACGATTAGCGCTAGGCCCCCCAGCATCACCAGCGACTGGCGCGCGCCGCGCTCGGCGGCCAGGTCCACCGCCGCCTGCAATCGCTGCTCGTCCTGCGGGGTGAGCTTCAGCGCGCGCGCCTCGAGGCGCGCCTGGGCATGACCGCTGAGCTTGATGCCGCGCCGGGCATTCAGCGCGCCCGTCAGGACATCTGCGAAATCCCGCCCAGGCGCTGGCGGCCCGCCTGCAGGCGGCGCACCGCCCACCGCGGGCGACCGAGGCGCGGAACCCGTCCTGTCCGTGCGCGGCGCCGACGTCGGGGCACTAACCGTTATCAGCGAGTCCTGGTTCATAGGACCTCCTGAATCTCGGCCCAGCGATCATGGCTCAGCTCTACTGTCCGCGAGGCCGGAGCGCCGTTGTTCGAGACGAGCCGCAGGCGCATGCTCGCCCCCGCGGCTGCCGTCTCGATCACCACCGCCTCAGGCCCGTCGCTCAGGCGCAGCGTCGTGCCGACGGGATAGGGCGCTATGGCGCTCGCGAACGCGCTGAGAATCTCCGCCGATGCAATATCGAGTTGGCGCCGCAGCTCCGCCAGCGCCAGGTGCGGCATCATGCCATGGCCGAAAGGCGGCGGCGCGATCAAGAGATCGTAAGCGTCGGCGACGGCGCAAACCTGGGCGCCGAGACTGACCTGGCCGTCGCCGATGCCCTTGGGAAAGCCGCTGCCATCCAGCCGCTCGTGATGCTGCAAGCAGATGACACTCGAGCTGGCGCTCACCAATGGGTTGATCATCAGTGACTGAAACCCAAGCACGGGATGCCCGCGACCGCGGGGGTCGCGCTCCTGCTGCGGCGACGAGAGCGGCTGGGGCGACAGCCCGATCAAGCCAATGTCATGCAGTAGCGCGCCCATCCCGATTTGCACCGTTTGCCTTCGCTCCAATCCCAGCGCTCGCGCGGTGGCTATGGCAAGCAAAGCGACGTTGCCGGCGTGCGTCTCCCACCAGTCGCGGTCCGAGCGCGCCCGCGCGACGGCCACGGGTTTGCCGCGGCTGCGCCGAATGTCGTCCCTGGCCCCCTCCAGCGCCTCGCCCGCGCGCCCCGCGGGCAGCGGCGCGCCATCAGCCACCGCCGCCGCGCAGGCGTGGGCGCAGGCGATGGTGTCGATGTGGCTCGCATCGGAGACCCCGTCATCGAACCCCGAGCCGCCGCTGTGCGGCGCGCGGACGCAAATCTCGCTTACGCCGTGCTCACGCAGTCGCGCCATGTAGCGCTCGTTAATCTCCACGCCGGCGTTGAGCAGCAGCTTGCCGTCCACACCGAAGACTGCTTTCGCCAGCCGCTGCCCTTGTGAAGCTCGTTGCAGGCTGATGCGAATCACGATGATCCCCGCCGCCATGCGGCAGCGCTCAGGCGCAGCGCGACCATGCGGCCGCGGCGGTTGCCGCCATCGGTCAACTCACCGTGGGCCTAGTACATCGTGACAGAGATAGGCGCATGCGATGCTGAGCTTGGTCCGACATTTGCCACGCTCAATAACGCGCAATGGTTCTTATGTCACGAGGTACTAGCGCACCTGCGACACCCACGCCAACTCGATCTCGCGCTCGCCCACCACCAGCACCGGCCGCGAATCCTTGAACGTCACTGCATCGACCTTGCCGGTGATCGGCTCCGCCTCGCCGGGAACCTGCGCCGTCACCTCGCGCCCAACCAGCGACAGCGCCTGCGCCGTCGCCGACATTAGCTGGAAAGCGAGCACCCCCGTGTTCATCTCCTGCATCTGCTCCAGCGTCGAGAACTGCGCGAGCTGGGCGATGAAGTCCTTATCCTCCATCGGACTCAGAGGATCTTGATACCGGATCTGGGTAATGAGCAGCTTCAAGAACGCGTCTTTACCCAGCGTCTGCTCAATGCTGTTCACCACCTGCGTGCCGCTCGTGCTGGCGGCGCTCGAGACACTTGATGTCTGCATGACTTTGCTCCGATGTTCCGTCTGGATCGAGCCGGGCGCTGTCAAGCCGAGGCGCCCCAAGAGACCACACTACGCGAATGCATCCAAGTGGCGCCCCCCGATCCCAACCCATACTCGCAGGGCCGCCAGGGTGGCGTCCTCCGGTGGCGGCGACGAGAGCGCTCTCTCGCTCGCGCCGTCCCACGCTGCGTGCTGCTGCGCGGCTTGGCCGTGCGCCGCGCCGTCGCGCTCGCCGCCGCCGACGGTGACTGAGAAATGCGAGATATCGATGCCCATCCCCGCGAGCGCGTCCTTGAGCACGGGGAGGTTGGCATTGATCAGGTCGCGGCTCGCCTCCAGCGACGCTTCAAGGTGAGCTGTCATGGCTGAGCCTTGCGCGACAACCCGCATGTGCACCGTGCCCAGGCTTGGCGGATCCAGGCGCAGCGTTAGCTCGGAGCGCCCATCCCGAAGCTGGGCGCGGGCGCTGTGCGCGATCTGCGCGATGATCTGGAGCTGACTGGGAGCTTGCGGGGACGAGAGATGCGCGGCCTCGTGCTCGGCGTGTCCCTCGATATTGGAAGCGATGGGTCCCGCGTCGGGCCGCGCAATCTCTCGTGCGGCATGAGCCGCTGGCGTTATTTGCGGCGATAGCAGCGGCGACTGCTGCGGCGGCCGTTGCTGCGGCGCACTGGGCACATCGTGCGGTTGCGCCGCACGCGTCTCGATCTCCCCCTGCGGCGGTTGCTTCGATTCAGGCTGGGACTCGGCCTCCAACGCGGCCTGCACCTTCGGCTCCGACTCGGGCCGCAGGTTTAGGTGGGGCGCGGTTTGCGTCCCAGCATTCGACTCAGGCCGGGCATTTGGCTGCGGCGCGGTTTGCTCCGCCAGCTTTGGCTCCGGCTGCCTGCTTGGCCCCGGCTGCGCCTGGGTCAGCTTGTCCGGTTCAGGCTGCGATTCCGCCTTGGGCTGGTTCTGTGGCTGCGATTCGGTCTTGGACTGTGGCTGGCGCTGTGGCTGCAACTCTGCGCTCGCGCGCGGTTCGGTGGCGCGCGCCCCGGTGCGACCATTCACCGCGGTCAGCCGCGCGTGGTCGGTCGCCGCGCTCGAACCGTTGCTTGTGGGCGAAGGCTCGTTGCCCGTCCCCGTGGGCAAAGGTGCGTTGTCGGCTAATGTGGGCAAAGGCTCGCCACTGGGGCCGGTGGGTGGCGTTTGCATTGAGGACTGCCGTTCGGTCAGAGGCGCGTCGTCTGACGGCCCTGCGAGTCGGACTTGGCCCGGGTCGACGCGCGCCGCCTGTGGATGAACGGCAGTGGCGCCTGTTAGTGAGTGAAGCGCGGGCTGCGCCTCGTCTGCGGCCGGCGCGGGCGCTAGTGTGAGCGGCCACGCGGTGGCGCGGGCGCCGTCAGCAATGGCCTGGGGCGCCGTCGCGGGCGCGGGATTGACGGCCGCGCGCAAGGCGGGCGTGGGTGACGCAGGCCTCGGCTCGTCAGCGGCGATGGCGTCTGTCGTTGGCGGTGACGACGGCACGTCGGCTTCAACAGCCGCAGCGGCGTCTCGCGCGGTCTGAAGCTGTGGCGCCGGCGCGTGAGATGCATTCCCGACCGCCGCTTGCTCGCTGCTTTGGGCCTGCGGCTCGCGCGAGGAGCCTGGCGGCATACCGGGTGGCGTCGATTGCTGAGGAGTTGCCGCGAGTTCGACCACTCTGATAGGTGATGCCTCCCGCGCCGCCACCTGGGGAAGACCACCCGCAGGTTGCGCAGGGGCCTGGCGAGTTGGCGTTGGCGGCGCCACCAGCGCCGGCGTGCGACCCAATGAGCGCACGGACGATTCCCAGGAGGTCTGACTGGCTTCAGCGTCTGCGGCGGCGCCGGGCTGCGCCGGCGATGGCTCTTCGGATGCCGGCCGCTCAGGCGCAAGCTGGGCCGTGCCATCCGAAGTCGGTTGCGATGCAACGTGATACGCGCCAGCAGGACCACGCTGCGTCGGTTCATACTGAGCACCGTAACGATCGCCGCTAGCGTCACGATGTAAGCCATCGGGGGTGCGCTCTATGAGTATCGCGGGAGCATAGGTCTGCAAGGCGCCTGGGCCTGGTTGGGCCGGCTCAGCGGCTTCCCGGGCAGGGCCCGACCCAACCAGTGCTGACGGAGCATCAGCGCGCTCACCCTGAGGGGTCGCCCTGGGCTCGCGTGCTCCCTCTAAGTCAACCGCGAATGATGCCGGCGGCGATTCTCGCGTCACGTAAGCGGGTAGCGGCGTGGTTTCCTGGGGCGGCGCCGTCGCGACCGCATCACCACGAGCAGTGGGCGCGCGCACCGCTGTCTCGACAGGACGCGCGGCCGGGGCGACTTGCGGCGCTTGTGCGCTCGTCACGATGATTGCGGGATCAAAGGCCCTCGACGCCCGCCCGGCCGACACCTCGGTGACCGCCGCATCATCAACCGACTGTTTGGTTGGCAACCTCTCGATCGCCGCAGATGACTGGTGATCCTCGGCCGCACTCGCGCGCAGCGCGTCGGTCACGCCTGACTCGATCGCGCTCGCAGGGGCCGCGACGGAACCCGCGCCGGCGACAGGAGCGCCGGCATCGTTCTTGAGCGCCACCTGGCGCAGCGAAGAAACAGCGTCGCTGGTCGGCGACTCGGCCGCGGTTGACGGCGGAGTCGACGGCGCATCAACAGTTGACGCTGTGGGGCCGCGCACCGCCTGGCCGCCGTTGACATGCATCGCCCCAAGCAGCCAGCCCGGAACCGGCGGCTGGGTTTGAGCCTCGCCTTCAGCTAACGGTTGCCCGGTCGAGGGCGCGAGCGAGAGCGGCGCGAATGGAACGCCAGCGCCTGCGGTTGCGGCGGGCGGCGCACCGGCGTCTTCAGTTGCGGCAGCCGGCGCTCGCTGCACGACGCGCGGTAGCACGACCGGAGCGGTCTTGGCGTCTGGGACGCGCGTGTCGGGCACGTCAAGGCCAGGTTGCGGTTGAGCGGCGACGGCGGCTGCATCGAGAGCGAGGTCGCTGTCCGCTAGCGATACGGCAGAGACCGGGAACTGCGCAACGCGCGTCGCGGCCCGCGAGCCGAATGGCAGCGGCAGGCGCGCAGCGCGCACGCTTTGGCGAAGCCCGTCGATCGTCGCAACCTTGGTGGGCTGATCTGGCGTGGGGGTCGCCGAAGGCGCACTCGGCCACACGACCGCATCCCTGGGGACAGCGGACGGCTCGAGCGCGGACACAATGGCAGCGAGCGGATGCTGGTCCGCCCGCGGCGTCCCGGAATCATCATTGACGAGGCCCAGGCGCGGCTCGGCGCCCGCGCCTTCGGACTGCACTGCGGGAGTGTCATCAGGCTGCGACGCGTTCGGCGCCAGCCTAAGCGCTGCGACGATTGCCGCTAACTGCGTCATGGCCGCGCCGCTCGACCCTGGCCCAGGCGCGTCGGTTGGCGCGCGCCTCAGGTTCGCCATGAAGCCGCGCAGCAGGTCGCCAAACGCGCCAGCGAGCGCTGCATCGCCGGCATCGCCGGCGGAAAGCGGCGCTTGCTCTGGCAGCGCCCCAAGTTGGATGGGAACGGTGTCCATCAACCAAAACCCGCACCGGCGCACGGTCCGCCGGGCCGTCGGCATGGCGGACAGTGCGCTCACTATCTATTATCGCCTTGGCAACGATGGGACTTGAGCGTGAATTGAGACCGCTGCCCGGGAAGGGTCTGGGCGTCGGCTATCGCCGGGCGGAGCCGAGGGTCTGCGCAGGGACGACGCTTGCGAGGAGAGCGAAGGGGCGCGCCGGATTGTCCAGCCGTCAGCCGCGCATGATCCGGGTCTAGCGCGCGTCTTCGTATGCGGCAATTACGCGGCCGACATAGTTCTGCGTTTCGGGGAACGGCGGGATCCCGTTGTAGCGCACGACTGCGCCCGGGCCGGCATTGTATGCGGCAAGCGCCAGGTCAATGCTGCCAAAGCGGTCCAACTGCTGGCGCAGATAGGCCGCGCCGCCGGCCACGTTCTGACGCACGTCGAATGGATCGCTCACCCCAAGCGCCGTCGCGGTGCGCGGCATCAGTTGCATCAGGCCTTGCGCTCCCTTGGGCGACGCGGCGAAGCGGTTGAAGCCCGACTCGGCGTGGATGACCGCGCGCAGCAGCGCCGGATCGAGGTTGCAGCGGGCGGCGGATTCCTCGATGGCGCTGGCTATCTCCGGGTCATCCGGCGCGGGCCGGCTGGCCGCCCGGCGAAGGTACGAGGCGAAGCTGGCGCCGCTCGCGATCGGACATTCGCGCCCGAGCGCCGCCTTTATCTGGGCTATCCGTGCGCGCACCGCGTGCACGCTATCGGGAATGCCGCCAGTCATGCCGCATCACCCACGGTCATCGCACATCTCCGGTCACAGGACCAATGGCGGCGCGACGCGGATGGTGCGAAACGGCGATTTCGTCGGCCACCTTCTGCTCCAACCGCTGCATCTCGCGGTCGTGCTCTTGCGCGCGCCGCTCGCGCAGGCGCTCGAGCACCTTGCGCCGTTTCATCGCCGCCACCAGCTCCTCGCGCTTGCGGCTAACCGCTTGCTCCGCCGATACCAGGGCGAGCTTCTGGCGCGCGATCGCTTCGGCGAGGGCGTCGATGTGCCGCTGGCGACGCCGCATCTGCTCCAGATCGAGTTGGCCGTGCGACTCGCCCGCCAGCGACGCCTGCTGCGCGGCGCGGCGGAGGAGGTAGTTCTGCAATTTCTCGCGCTCGACCGCGAGCCGCTCGAGCAAGCGGCCGAGCTCGATCTTCAGTTGTTCCTCCACGTGCCGTGCGTGCTCCAGGGGTGCTTGAAGCGTAAACCTGAACTTGCGCATAGTGTGCCTTCCGCTCGCGCTACGGCGCCAGCGCCCGCAGCGCGGCCAGCGTCTCGCTCCACGGCGATTGCTCATGCACGTCCTGCATCAAGAAGGCATTGATGCGGTCGATCTTGGCGCGCGCGGCATCGATGCGCGGATTGGCGCCCGCCACGTAGGCGCCGATGTTGATCATATCCTCTGCGGCGCGATAGACCGACGCCAGCTCGCGGATGGAATCCGCCAGTTTGCGGTGCTCGGGCGCCGTGATGTCGGGCATAAGACGGCTGATGCTGGCAAGCACGTCGATCGCTGGAAAATGATTGCGCAGCGCCAGCTCGCGGGTGAGCACGATGTGCCCATCGAGGATGCCGCGCACCGTGTCGGTCACCGGCTCGTTGAGGTCATCGGCTTCGACCAGGATGGTGTAGAGGCCGGTGATGGAACCCTTGTCCGAGGTGCCCGAGCGCTCGAGCAGGCGCGGCAGCACCGCATACACGGACGGCGTATAGCCCCTTGTTGTCGGTGGCTCGCCGATGGCCAGTCCGATCTCGCGCTGCGCCCACGCGAAGCGCGTGACCGAGTCCATCATCAGCATGACATCGCGCCCGCGGTCGCGGAAGTATTCAGCGATAGCAGTGGCGACGAAGGCGCCCTTGAGCCGCATGATGGCGGGCTGATCGGAGGTCGCGACCACCACCACCGACTTGCGCATGCCCTCTTCGCCGAGGTCTTTCTCGATGAAGTCGCGCACCTCGCGGCCGCGCTCGCCGATGAGGCCGATGACGTTGACGGCGGCGTCGCCGTTGCGGGCGATCATGCCGAGCAAGGTGCTCTTGCCGACGCCGCTGCCGGAGAAGATGCCGATGCGCTGGCCGCGGCCGCAGGTCAGGAAGGCGTCGATGGCGCGTACGCCGAAGGCCAGCGGCTGGGTGATGCGCTGACGCTGAAGCGGATGGGGAGGGCTTTGGTTCGTCGGGCGCTCGTCGGCGGTGATGATGGGGCCGCCGCCGTCGATGGGATTGCCCAGGCCGTTGAGCGTGCGCCCCAGCAGGCAATCGCCTACCGGCACCGCCAGGGCGTGCCCGGTGGCGCGCACCTCGTCGCCGTGAGAGATAGTGCTCATGTCACCGAGGGGCATGAGCAGCACGCGGTTATCGCGGAAACCGACCGCCTCGGCGCGCAGAGGCGGGTCGGTGCGCCCGGTTTGGATCTCGCAGATCTCGCCGATGCGCGCCGCCGGCCCGACCGACTCGACCACCAGCCCCACCACCTGCTGCACGCGGCCGTTGAGGCGCATCGGGTCAGCGCGGCTTATCGCCCAGCAGTATTTGGAGAAATCAGCTGTGGTGCTCTGGCTCATCGGGCGAGACCCTGGCCGTGCTGTGCTCCAACTCGCGCAACTGGGTCGCGATGCGCGCGTCGAGGGTGCCATTGGACGACTCGACGATGCAGCCGCCGCGGCCGACGCGGCGGTCGTCGCCGACCTCGATCTTCTCCACGCCATCGACCGCGGCGAGCAGGTCCGCGCGCGCCTCCTTGACCAGTTGCAGGTCCTCCGGGTTGACGCGGATGCGCAGCTCCGACTTGTCCTTGATGCGCCGGAGCGACTTGCGGATAAGATCCAAAACGATGTCGGGATGCTCGGAAACCTGGCGGGCGATGACCTTCTCGGCGATCGCGAACGAGAGCTTGAGCAGCTCCGGCTCGGCCTCGCGCAGGAAGCGCTCGCGTTCGACGTTGATCTCTGCTACCGCGGCTTCGTGTTGCGCCGCAAGCTGCTGGCGCTCTTGGGCGAGCCCCGCCTGCGCTTCGGCAAGGCCCTCCGCGCGCGCGCACCGGTGGATATGCTCGGCCTCGCTGCGCGCGGTCATCAGCAGCGCCGCCGCTTCCGCTCGCGCCGCGGCGAGCGCTTGCTCTGCCGGGTCCTGCGGCAGCTCCGCCGCGACCTCCGCCGCCTGGATGCTCGGCAGCTCGGGCGCGCTCCATGGCCGCGGCTGAACGTCGAGAAATGGCTCGAATGGATTACTCAACGACGCGCTCCTCGGCCGACTTCAAGACCACCTCCCCCGCATGTACCAGCCGCCTGACCACGGCGACGATGTGCTGCTGCGCGGCCTCCACGTCGCGCACCCGTACCGGCCCCGTCAGCTCCAGGTCCTCCTTCAGGCTCTGCGCCGCCCGCTCCGACATGTTCTGAAAGATAAGCTGCTTGATCTCGTCGCCGGCGCCCTTGAGGGCCACGCGCAGGTCGTCGTTCTCGACCTCGCGCAGCACGCGCTGCACGGTGCGCGCGTCGAGCGTGGTCAGGTCTTCGAAAACGAACATCATCTTACGCACGTCGTCAGCCAGCTCCGGCTTGCGCTCGGCCAGCGCCTCGAGCACGGTGCGCTCGGTGGTGCGATCGGCGTTGTTCAAGATCTCGACCAGCGCGCGCGCACCGCCCGCGCTGTGGCCGCTCACCGCGCCCGAGGAGAACCGCATTTGCAGCACCTTCTCGAGCTGCTCCGCCATCTCCGGCGCGGCGGCGTCGATCATCGCAATGCGCGCCGCGACCTCGCCCTGCTTGTCGGTGGGCAAGCTGCCGAGGATGGCCCCGGCTTTCTCGGGCGGCAGGTGGGAAAGAACCAGGGCCGCGGTTTGCGGGTGCTCGCTGCGCAGCGTCGCCGCGAGCTGGTCGGTGTCGGCCTCGGCGAGCGATGCGAGCGGCAGGCGCTGCTCGTGGGTCATGCTGCCAACGATGCGCGACGCCTTCTGCGTGCCGAGCGCCTTTTCCAGCACCTGCTGGACGTAGTCCATGCCCCCTTCGCAGTAGTCGCTCATGCTGACGAGCTGGCTCACCTCGGCGATCACGGCGTCGCGCGTCGCCGGCGCCACGTAAGGAATCTGTGCCATCTGCTGCGACAGACGCTGCACCTCCTCGGGCGCGAGCTGCGCCAGCACCTCGGCTGACTTGTCGCGCCCCAAGGCGATGAGCAAGATCGCGGCTTTCTCGGTCCCGGTCAGCTCGTCACTCTGCGCTGCGGTGGGCATTAGCGCTGCTCCTCGCGGATGAGGCCGCGCACGATTTTGGCCAAGCCTGCCGGATCGGCGCCTGCGAGGTCGGGTAGGGCTGGCGATGCTGGCTGCTGCGGCAGTGGCTGCGACGCGTAGCTGGCGATGGGTCGTGTTTCGGCCATCTCTGCGGCGATAACAGGCTCGTCCTCCCCGGCAGGCTTGACCTTGAAGAATGATCGCGTCATGAGCAGGAAAATCACAAGCAGCACGACCGCGGCCGCGTTCTTGCCGATGCTAATCATCAACGCGCGCCGCTCCTCGCTCCTGCCCTCCTTCTGCTGCGCCGCGGCGGTCGAGGTGTCGAAGGGCAGCACCTCCACCACCACCTGGTCGCCGCGCTTGGGATCAATGCCGGCGGCGGTAGCGGCGGCGCTCTCCAGCGCGCGCTTCTGCGCCTCCGCCAGGTTGCCGTCCAGGAAAACCGCCACCGACAGGCGCTCGACCTCGCCCGGTTCGACGGTCGTCCGCTCGATCTTGCGCGAGACGCGGTAGCTCGCGGTCGTCTCGGTGCGGCTGTAGTTATCGTGTCCGCCGACAGTGCGGGCCGACGGCGGGTTGAGCGTGACGTTGGAGGCCGTTCCCGGCACGCCGGCAGGCACCGGCACGCCGCCGTTGTTGTAGATCTCGCTGGCTTCCCGCTTGCTCTCGAGCACCCCGGTGGGAGCGCCCTGCCCGACCGGCTCGTACTGCTCCTGCTCGGTCTCGCGCTTGTCGAAGTTCATGACCGCGTTGGCGCGCACGATCGCCTTGCCGGGGCCGAGCACGCGGTCGAGCATGGTCTGCACGTTGCGCTCGACCTCGCGCTCGTACTCGCGGCGCATCGCCAGGCGGCTCGCGGCGAGCGCCGTGCCGCTGCCGGAGTCACCCAGCGCTGGATCGGCGGAGAGCAGCGTGCCCGTGGTGTCGACGACGGTCACGTTCTGCGGCGTCAGCCCCTCCACCGCGCTCGAGACGAGGTTGATGACGCTGCGCACCTGGTCGGAGGTGAGATGGGTGCGCGCGCGCAGCCTGACCACGACCGACGCGGAGGCCCGCTCCTCCTTTTCCGCGTAGAGTCGCTCGTGCGGCACGACGATGTGCACGCGCGCGTACTGCACCGGATCGAGCTGGCAGATGGTGCGCGCAAGCTCGCCCTGGAGCGCGCGTTGATAGTTTAGCTTCTCGCCGAATTCGGACAGGCCAAGCTGCGAGCGGTCGAAGATCTCGAAGCCAACCGCGCCGCCCTTGGGCAAGCCGGCGCTCGCCAGCGACAGGCGCAGCTCGTGCACGTCTTTCGCCGGCACTTCGATCGCGCTGCCATCGCCGACCAGGCGATAGCTGATCTTCTGCTCCTGGAGCTTGCCGACGATCTCTCCCGCGTCGTCCTGCTGCAGGTTCGAATAGAGGACCGCGTAGGAAGGCCGGCTCGCCAGGAAGGTCGCCGCCGCTGCCACTCCCACCGCGAGAATGACAAACGTCAGGACCGCGACTCTCTGTGCGGCGCCGGCCGCGCGCCAGACTCGGGCCATCGGCTCTGCCAGCCGCTTGAGGGCTCCCAATTCGCTCTCCCCGATTCCACCGTTGCTGCACTGTCACGGGTCGATCATGAGATCGACCGCTACGGGGTCAGGTTCAACCCGACCCAACACGCGCCTACACCTGCGTGCGCATGAGCTCCTGGTACGCCTCGATCACCTTGTTGCGCACCTGGATGGTGAACTCCAGCGCCAGACTCGCCTTCGACATCGCCACCATCACCGTGTGCAGGTTCTCGAGCTTGCCCGCCGCCAGGTCCTGCGCCAGCTTATCCGCCTGCGTCTGAAGCGTATTGACCTGGTCCACTGCCTGCTCGAGCATGTCGCCGAACGACTTTGCCGCCGCGCGCGCGGAGGTTGCACTCCCTTGCTGCATCTCGCGCAGCGGTTTCAGCGGCTCGATTGTTACCAGCGGTTGGATTCGCATGTCAGGTCTCGCGCGATGGGGCAGGGCGCCTCGCCAGCCGCCCGGACGATCGCCCCCTCTCGCTTATCATCACTTGCCCAGCTCCAGTGCCTTGCGCGCCATCGCCTTGGTCGCGTTGAGCGCGGTCGCGTTGGCCTCATAGGAACGCGTCGCGGAGATCATGTCCACCATCTCCTCGACCAGGCTCACGTTTGGCATGGCGACATAGCCGTTGGCGTCCGCATCGGGATGTCCCGGCCGGTAAACCATGCGCGGCGGTCGCGCGTCCTCGCTCACCTCGCGCACTGTCACGCCTTGCTGGCCGAGCTCGCGCGATGCCATCTCCTCGAAGACCACTTGCTTGCGACGGTATGGCCCGCCGCGCTCGGTTCGCGTCGTTTCGGCGTTGGCGATGTTTTCCGCCACCGCGTCGAGGCGCTTGCGCTGCGCCGACAGGCCCGAGGCGCTGATGTCTATCGCTGAAAAGTCACCCATCTCCGTCCTCCCTACTCCCCACTTCCTACTGCCTACTCCCTACTCCCTATTTCCTCCCCTCGCTCACCGCCGAGCGCAGCATGGCGAGCTTCGACTTCAGAACCTCGGCGGCGGCTTCGTACTCGATGGTGTTCTGCGCCATTGACGCCATCTCGCGGTCGATGTCCACGTTGTTGCCGTCGGCGCGAGGGGGACTCTGCGAGTCGAGCGCGGTGCGCGGCTGCACCTCGCCGACGCGCGAGATAGTCAACAGGGGTTGTTCGTCGGCGTCGGTCAACGCACGCGCGAGCTCGTCGTGAAACGACACGTCGCTGCGCGTGAAGCCCGGCGTGTCCACGTTGGCGATATTGTGGGCGATGACGCGTTGACGCGCGGCCGTGGCATCCAGAATCTTGCCCATGGCCGACAGCGTCACGTCCGACAGCAGGTCGCGTGCCATATTGCTCCCCCGGCTCTACGCGCCCGTTCGGTCGCCCCGCGCATTGGCGTGGAGACCCTGCGCGACGAGACTTCTACCGCGTGTTCGGTCCCAGACTGCCTGCCCCGTCACGCAACGGGCTGCAACTCCCCGCGCTCCTCAGCCTCGATCATCCGGCTCACCACCAGCAGGTTGAGGCCCTGGTCAAGCATCTCCTTGATGCGCCTGATGCGCCTCACGTCGTCTTTCGAGTACAGCCGGCGCCCCATCGGGTCGCGCGCCGGTGCGATGAGCCGGTACTTCGTCTCCCAGAACCTGAGCTTCGGAGCTGCCACCCCGGTCAGCCTGACCACTGTCCCCATGGGGTAGATGGCCATTTCGGGCGGCGCGTACATCCTAGCCACTCCTCTCTTCAGTTGTGCTGCGGAACCCCCTTTACAGCTTGCTGCGATAAGTGTTCGTGCCCATCGGCGCGCTGCGCGCCGGGCCAGCGGCCGCCTGCCTATAGAGCGGCAAAGCAACCGCCTGGAGGGTTATTCCACACAATTGCGCGAAATTTAGATGAATGTTATTCACGCTCGCGTAACAGATTCACGTTCTAAGCCGGATTATGCGTAAGGCAAGGAAAATGTCATTCCGAGCCCTTCGGCTCCGCTCAGGGTAGACTCCGCGCGGAATCCGCCTTCGCGGGCGACGATTCAGCCTTCGTAGCCGAAGGCAGGCGAGACGCCTGCCCTACGGCACGATCGGTAGCGCAGCCGTCTCGGCTGCGCTTCGGCGAAGTGGGCAGTTCCGCTCCGGCGGACGAAGGCGTCGGCGGACGAAGGCGTCCCCTATCGCCCCTTCGCTCTGCTCAGAGCAGGCTCTTCAGCAACCCGGGCCGCTGGGGACAGTTACCTGTTTCCCCAAGGGTTTCTGCTGCCCCCCTTCGGTTCTTTGCGGGAAATAGGTAACTGTCCCCAATGCTCCGGACCATCGCGGCATTCGTCGGCGCATCTATGCTCTGGCGCAGGCTCAAGCGCTGCTGCGAGAAGCGGGTTGCCACTCTCGCGCAGTGCCGCACTATCGCACCGAGGACTATCACATGCTGCTGGCCGCCCCGGCCGACAGCGCCCCGACGGCAGAGGTCGCCTCCGGCAGGTAGCCGCCCCCAGGACGTCGAACGGCATGCCATCGACGCACCGCCGGCTCTAGCCCGCAGCAGTGGCGAGGCTTCGTCCGCCGCACCCGGGCAGGCCTCGCTCCGGCATCCCAGTTTCGTCGGGATGCGCAGCGCGCGCTAACGCCACAGGCATCACACCGGCATCATGGCGCCTCTCTATGCCCCGTGACCGTTCAACCCGACGCACGACCGGCCGCGCCGGCCGCGTAGGCGACGGAGATCCGCCCGCCCCAGGTGACACTGTTGAGCGAGCCGTCTCGGCGCTGCCGAAACCGCCGCCAGCCGCCGTCCCCGCCCCACGCTCCTTCACTTTTCGCGCCATCGCCGTGGGCGCAATCGGCTCCCTCCTGATCGCCCTTGGCGCCGTCTACGCCGAGCACCTCATCCTGGGCTCCTACGTCGCGCTCGACTTCAGCACCCCGGGCGCGGTGTTTCTCTTCTTCGTCCTCGCCTTCGTCATCAATATCACCCTTGGCCGCCTGCGGCGGCGATGGGCATTGAGCGCCGGCGAGCTGATCGTCGCCTACATCATGATGATCGTCGCCTCGGCCATCCCGACCATGGGCCTGACCAGCCAGTTGCTGCCGCTCATCACCGCGCCCTACTACTACGGCAGCGGCGAGAGCAAATGGGCGCAGTACCTGTGGCCGAACCTGCAAGGGGAATGGACGATCCATGTCTTCGGCCACGCGCTCGTCATCCCGCGCAAGGGTTGGCTGACGCCGATCGACATGACGGCGATTCGTCAGTTCTACCAGGGCCTGCCATCGGGCCAATCCATCCCGTGGGCGGCATGGGCCAAGCCGCTCATCGCCTGGCTGCTTTTCATCTGTGCGCTCTACCTGGTGATGATGTGCACGATGGTCATCCTGCGCCGTCAGTGGGTCGAGCGCGAGCGCCTGGCTTTCCCCCTGACTCAACTGCCGCTGGAGATGGCCAAGGGCGCGGACCTGGGGCCGCTGACGCCGTTCTTTCGCAACCCCATCATGTGGATCGGCTTCGCCATTCCTTTCCTGCTGGGGACGCTTAAGGGCCTGCACTACTATGTGCCGTCGGTGCCGATCTTCCGCGACTACATGGAGCTGGACTGGTTCCGGCAGACGGCGACGCTCGTCTTTCGCATGAGCTTCCCCATGCTGGGGTTCTTCTACCTGGTCAACCTCGACACGCTCTTCAGCCTGTGGTTCTTCAACATCATCTTTCAGGTCATCGCCGGCTACATCAACATCTATGGCTCGACCTGGCGGGAGAACCTTGGCATCTACGGCAGCGTATCGCCCTTCTTCGCCCACCTCGGCATGGGGGCGATGATCGCCCTCGTCGGCGTCGGCCTGTGGACCGCCAGGCAGCATCTGCGCGCCGTCATCGTCAAGGCTTTCCGCAGCGATCCATCGGTGGACGACTCGGGCGAGATGCTGTCCTATCGCACCGCGTTCTGGGGCGCGGTCGGTGGGCTGCTCTTCATGTGGGCGTGGCTGGTGTGGTCGGGGCTACCGCCTTGGCTCGCGCTGATGTTCATTGGCGGGGCTTTCGTGCTGTTCATCGGGCTGACGCGCGTGGTGGTTGAATCGGGCCTGGCCGAGGCGGTGGCTTCGACCATCTCCGCTGGCTTTGTAGTCTCGGCCTTCGGCTCGCGGCCCTTCGGCAGCGCCGGCCTCACCTCGCTCGCGATCAACTACGTCTGGTCCTCCGACATCCGCACCTACGTCATGGCCTCGACCGCCAACGGCCTGCGCATGGCCGAGATCACCACCGGGTCGAAGCGGCCGCTGTTCTGGAGCATCTGGCTCGCCATCGCCGTCGCGCTGGCGGGCTCGATCTGGATCACCTTGCTGCTCGCTTATACCAAGGGTGGCATCAACCTCAACAAGTGGTTCTTCATGGGCGGCCAGGGACCGACTGCGCCCTATAAGTGGGCGGTGGAGAAACTTCAGAATCCAAGCGATATCAACTGGTTCGGCTGGTTCATCCGCGGCGTTGGTTTCGCCATCATGTGGTTCCTCATAGCCATGCGCCAGGCTTTCGTGTCGTGGCCGTTTCACCCCATAGGCTTTGCCGTCGCCGGCACGTGGATCATGAACCAGTTGTGGCTGACATGCCTCATCGCATGGTGCATCAAAGGGCTGGTCGTGCATCTCAGCGGCTTGCACGGCTACAATCTCCTGCGCCCGGCGTTCCTGGGGCTGATACTCGGCCAGTTCACATGCGACGGCATATGGCTGATCGTGGATGGTTTCACTGGCGCGCGGGGAAATGTGATCTTCTGGATCTAGCGGATACCTCGACCGCCTGGCAAGGAAGGACCGGGCAGCGGCGATGATAGAGGTCGCCATAATTCGTCAGAAAGCGACGCCGGACTGGGCCGCGGCCCAGCGCCAGCTTCGCCGTGCGATCGCGGCTTGGATCGCCCTCAGCATGGAGCAGCAGCGCCAGGTCGCGTGGCGCGGCGGCCACGATGAAGGCTCGTTCGTCGCCTCGTGGTTCGGCTACTACCTGCTGACCGGCGAGCGGGCGGTGCTGGATTTCCTGCGTTGGCTGAGCGATGGGTTCCGCGGCTGGGCTGAGACTCACCTCATCCATGGTTACTACCCTGAAGGCGAGGTGCATCACCAGCCCGAGAACTTCATCTTCTTTCTTCCGCGGCTGTGGCATGCAGATCCCGACCCGCGCACGGCATGGGCGCTCGCCGACGCGGCCCACCACGCGGGCAACTGGGTCGCGGACATTCCGCCCTGGTATGACTGGGGGCTGCATCGCTTCCGCAGTTGGCGCCTGGGAACACGCGAGGTCGCCGCATGTCCGCCGCATGACATCGAACGCCCGGACCACTTTCGCATCATCCAGATGGTTCTGTGCGCCTACCGCGCGACCGCCGATGACCGCTACGTCGAGCTCGCCGCTGATTTCTGCCGGCGCTGGGCGCGGGAGATCGTTGACAGTGACCTCCTTCCGGCGCTGCGTCCCTTTACCGAAGGCCGACCTGACGCCTACCCGCAGGCTTTCCGCGACGCGGCGCTGGCTTCCCCCGAGCAGCGCCTGGAGCTGCACATCAGCGCGGGCACGGTGGACGCCCTGCTCGACCTATTCTCGTTGACCGGCGACGAGAGCCTGTCCCGCGCGGCGCGGAAAATCCTCGCCAGCGCGCTTGACTATCTCGCCAGGCCCTACAGCCACCCCCTTGCGGCGGCGCTCAGCCGTTACCGGGTGGACACCGGCGACACGAGCCTCGACGGCGACATCGCGGCCCGCGTGCCAGGCGCCGAAAGCGGCGGCGCGGCAGGAATGCTGATAGCGCGCCCCAGCGGGCCGCACCCTATGGGCATCGGCCAGCGGCGTGACCAGGTGCGCTGGCTGCTGGCCGAAGACGGATCGCGCTGGCCGCCGGATGAGCGTCCATCTCCCCCTGCCCTCGTGCTGGCTTATGATGTGACCGGCGACGATGCCTTCGCCTCCCAGGCGATGATAATGGCGGCCGAACGCATGGAGTTGGCGGCGGCGCTCAGGGACGGCAGGAGGCATGGCTGCGCGGGCGGCACAGCCTCCGCCGTCGCCTCCGGCCACGGGCGCAACGCCGGCATCGGCGAGGTCACCGGGGTGCTCTATCCGCTGGCGCTGGGAGCCCGGCGCCGGTTTGGCGCGGACGACCCGCAGGTCCGATTCTACTGCAATGGCAAAGCTGGCCTGCCCGAGTCATGCGCGGCGCTGTGGCGTGACACTGACGCGGCTTCCGCCTTCGCGGGCGACGAAGTTCCGCTCCGGCGGACGAAGGCGTCGCCGCGTTCCGGAGCGGCGCAGCGCGCCGCCAGGGAAATGCCGGCTCTCCAATTGCATAATGCGGGCGACAGCGGCGTTCGTCTGTCCGTGAGAATGAGCCTGCCCAGGCGCTTCGGCCGGGCGCGGGATGCCGCCGAGGAGATCACGCTTGCGCCGGGCGAGCTTGGCGAATTGGGGCTGGCGAGGCCGGCGATATAGTTGGCGCCTCGAACCGCTGCGTGGGAGCGTCAAGTCCCGCGCAAACGCGCAGGAAGTATGCTGACCGGGGCGCGCGGTACGCGCGCCCTCCGGAAGTGCGGCGCCGCCGCGGTTTGAATAGCTCATCCGATCTGGAGGCAAGCCGATGCTGATGGAAACCGTTCTCACCGTTGCCGAATCGAAACGCCTGATCGCCAAAGGAGTCGCGGCGCATCCCCTGGTGCGACGAGCGCTCGCCGATGGCATGGTCATCATCGCCCGCGGCAGCACCAACGGCTATGTCGCGGAAGAAATCCTTGCCTGCGCAATCGAGAAGCCGGCGTTCCTCACCGGCCGGACGCTGCCGCGCGGCTACGTCGCGCCACGTCGGAAATCCGAGACCATCGGTGAGATTGTTCTCGTGCGTGGCCAACGGCAACCAGGGCTGGCGCTCGACGAGGCCATCGCCCAGCTCCAGGCCGGCGACGTGTTCGTCAAGGGCGCGAACGCCCTCGATTACGCTGACCGGCGCGTTGGCATCCTCATCGGCCATCCGCAGGGCGGCACCATCGGCGCTGCCCTGCCGACGATCATCGCGCGCAAGGCGCATCTGCTGGTCCCCGTCGGCCTGGAGAAGCTTGTCGCCTCCGACCTGACGGAGATGAGCGAGATGATCCGTGATCACGGCGCCGACCGCGAGCCGCTGCCGTCACTGTGGGTGATCGAGGGCGCCACCGTCGTGACCGAGATCGAAGCGGTCGAGCTTCTCACCGGCGCCGAGTGCCGCCACCTGGCATCGGGCGGGATCGGCGGCGCGGAGGGTGGGGTGAGGCTGCTCTTGTCGGGCGACGCCGCCGCGCTGGAGCAGGCGCGAGCGCTCTTCGACTCCGTCGCACAAGAGGAGCCGTATGGGATTTGAGCGCGAGCTGTGCCGGGCTGTAGGACCTGCGGTCGCCCTATGACATGCCGAACGCCGCGACGCGGACGCTCATTGTTGCTCGCGCTGTGGGCGTTGGCGCTATTGGTGCGCTACCCGCAGTCCTGGCCGGACTGGATGCGCGTCCGGGGAGCGCTGTCCTTCGTATCCTTAGCGCTGGAATGGTTGGGCTCATCACCATCCCAACGCCGCAGGCTCGGCGCGGAGGCCGAGAGTGGGTAAGGGTATGTTCCATTTTGGTTGGTATAGGCCACGCGCGTGCCAACCCCTCTCCCTCGCAGGGAGAGGTCGGCGAGCCCTCGGCGAGCCGGGTGAGGGTGGATGGCCCACGATTCA
>Ga0315280_10001791_pt1 | contig 36019 bp, 45 predicted proteins | sample YL17G06_40_MG_FD_203697 | JGI IMG/M metagenome (GOLD analysis project Ga0315280, IMG submission 203697) | Sediment microbial communities from Yellowstone Lake, YNP, Wyoming, USA - YL17G06_40 | ecosystem: Environmental > Aquatic > Freshwater > Lake > Sediment | place: USA: Wyoming | collected... | reverse complement strand
TTGAACTCCAGACTAAAACTTCTCTGGTTTCTCATGGCAGGGTCCTTTCTCTCCTCCATTATAGGATATTCCACCCTGCCAAACCTTCCTAACCCTTTGTGTCTAGTTTCTGGGGTTCACTCCACAACACTCGTTCTTTTGCATACGGCAAGAGCATGAAGCACTACATTGTGGCTTTATAAACTATTGCATTGACTACTAATCAGTCTAAAAGGGCTTGACATTGGGCGTTCGGTGGCGTTAGGCTTTTGTTAAGCAAATAATATGAAGCTAATTGAGGCTGGAAAAGTTAAGCACAATGAAAAGGAGGAGGAATAAAATGATGAGAAACAAACGTGAAATGTGGTGCCCCCAAGGGAATTCGAATCCCTGTCTCTGCCTTGAAAGGGCAGTGTCCTAGGCCACTAGACTATGGGGGCGTAAATTCAGTGTGGTATTGCTTTCAATCTATCCTGCGGATTTAATCTGACAAGAAGTATAGCAGAAAGAACGCTGTCTGGCTACAAATTTTGAGCCAGTATCATAGTCCATATCTTATGTCAAGCTCTAAGCCTCTCTAATATACCTGACGATCTCCCTGAGGGCAGGCCTCTTGCCATACATGAGGAGGAACACCCTGAATATCTTGGCCGCTAGCCACATGGTGAGCACGACGGAACCGGCCAGGATAATAAGGCTCAGCGCGATCTGCCATGCTGAGATAGCACCTGAAGCCAGCCTTATCATGGAGGTTATGGGGCTGGTAATAGGAAAGAAGGTGAGAGCCCTCGATACCACGCCCTCGGGGTAAGTGACTATGAAGTAGCTGAAATAGTAAGGTACTGCCGCAGGCAAGACGAAGATAGTTGACCAGCCCTGTCCTTCCCTGGCGGTAGCGCCGATAGACCCAATGCCCGCGTACAAAGCAGCGAACAGAAGATAGCCCAGAATGAAGTACAGAATGCCCCAGCCAAAGAGGCTGACAGGAATAGAGAGGTCACTCAAAGCGGGGATGATACTAGAGGCGACCCGAGAGAAGACCTCGAGCGTGACAAGCCAGACAGATACCTGCAAAAGACCAGCTATGCCAAGTCCCAGCACCTTCCCCACCAGCAACTGCCTTGAGGACACAGAGGACAGGAGTATCTCCATCACCCGGGTCTCTTTCTCCTCGGTGACACTCTGGAACAGGAAGCCCGATGCGAAAAAGATGGATATCATGAACAGCAGAGCGAAGACTATGGGTACGACATAGCTGGCGACCACATTCTGGTTCGGAGCGATCTCCCCCGCTTCATTTAATCGAAACGAGGCCAGCAGCACTGGCGTTTCGACCCGCTGTAATACCTGGGGACTGACCTCTCCAGCTAGCAGGTTGGAAAGCAAGAAGTCAGTAATTTGCCCTGTGGTTTTCGGGGAAGGAGCTACCTCCCTGGACATCGTATATCTCGTAATGACTCCGGTGGAAAGGTAGTCGGCGGGTATCACCAGGTACTCCTTCACATCTTTGGCCAGGAGAGCGTCTTTGGCCGTTTGTTCATCGGTGTACAGGATGAACTGAACGCCGGGCTCGCTGGTGGGGTTACCGAACATCCCGGTATAGTCCACATAGCCGATCTTCTCCTGCTGCGGCACGCCGGGATGGTACCAGTGGTGCACCCCCTGATAGATTCCAAGCCCCAGAATCGCCAACACGGGTAAGGATAAGGTCAAGATGATAAAAGACCTGTTCTTCACGGTCTGCCAAAACTCGTGCTTCAGGATAATGAAAGCCTTATTCATCGTCCCTCTTTCACCACCTGTATGAAAATCTCATTAAGAGAAGGCGTTGACACCTCGAAGCGGTCAACTCTGACGCCTTTGTTTATCAAGGCGCTCAGGATTTCTTGAGGCGATACGCGTCCATCTAAGAATATCTCTATATACTTACCATGAGCCTTGCTTCCAACCACTCCGGGGAGGCCGTCAGGCAGGCGGTCACATTCCAGGAATACAGAGTTGTTCCTGTATCTCGACTTTATCTCGGCCAGGCTGCCATAGAGCACAGCCTGACCTTTGTTTATCATCAGGATTCTATCGCTAAGCTCCTCCACCTGGTTCATCATGTGTGTGCTCAGTATCACCGATTTGCCCTGGCTTCTCAGCTCAAGGATAAGTTCCTTCAGGAGCTGGGTATTTACGGGGTCTAGAGCAGCGAAGGGTTCATCGAAGACCACCAGCTCGGGGTCGTGTAGAATGGTAGCAACAAATTGTATTAGCTGCCCCATGCCATGGCTTAGCTCCTCGGTCTTTTTGTCCTTGTGAGGCAGCATATTTACACGCTTCAGGAGTTCCTCCGCTCTCTCTCTTGCCAAGCGTCTTTTCATGTTTTTGAGTGCCGCCAGATAGGACAGCGATTGAGAGACAGTGAGCTTCTTATAGAGTCCCCTCTCCTCAGGTAGATATCCTATGCGGTTCTTGACCTCTTCGTTTATGGGCTCACCCAATATTTTTATCTCGCCGGAGTCCGGCTTAATAATGTCCATGAGCATCCTTAAGGTAGTTGTCTTACCGGCGCCGTTAGGCCCAACCATGCCGAATATCTCGCTCTGACCTATGGCGAAAGAGACATTATCCACTACTTTTACACCCTTAAAGGACTTGCTTATCCCAGAGACCTCGACAACATTCATGGCTGCGTTTGCCTTTCCGGCTCTCTTCACTCTTTCGACTAGCTCAGCCCTCTCCATGGTTTGGGTAACCCCTCACATCATAACACGCTCGGTAGAAGTTGCTCAACATTGACGCAGATGGAGCAGTCGAGTAAAATCAGACAGAAGGTACAGCCATTTGCCTTCTACAGAAGAAGGATGGGCGGTTAGCTCAGTGGTAGAGCACCTGACTTTTAATCAGGGCGTCGTGGGTCCGACTCCCACACCGCTCACCAGCTCTTTGTAGAGCCGAAGCTAGGTCGAAGCTAAGCGAAACCACCCCAACAGGGGGTGGTTTTTCTTTTTACCCCAAAGACGACACCCTGATTCGACCGAAAATTTCCTCGGGTACCACCGCCTCTACTTGCCTACTGGACAATTCACAGAAAGGACAGGCAAGTATATGCTGAAGGGAAAAGGGCTCAATCTCAAGTGGTCTGACATCAAAATGGCAGAACTCGACCTGACAAAACTAATTTCCCACTTCGCTCAGTCTAATAAGGCTGAGGGTAAATCACCCAAGACTGTCTCTTGGTACACCGAGATGCTGCTCGACTTCGTCAGGTTCCTCAGGTCGAGGAGTAGGGGAGCTGTCATGGCCGAATTCAATGCAGTAACAGTCAGAGAGTTCATTGTTTGTGAACAGGAAAGGGGCATGTCCCCCTATACAGTTCAAGGTAAGGTAAGAGCGCTCAAAGCCTTCGCCTCCTGGCTTCTTACCGAAGGATACTCCACCGACAATTTGCTTGCCAATGTCAAATTGCCCAAGGTACCAATTAAGATCGTTGAGACGCTGACCCCAGAAGAAATAGACCAGCTCATTGCCACGCAGAACCCACTGACAGCTCTGGGATGCCGGGATATCGCTATACTGCTTACCTTGCTTGATACGGGATTAAGGCTAGGTGAACTCTCTGGGCTGCGTCTTGAAAACGCGCATATTGAAGAAGGCTATCTGAAAATCATGGGCAAGGGCAGCAAAGAAAGGATAGTGCCCATAGGAGCGCTAGGTCAGAAAGTGCTCTGGCGTTACCTCTTCCATTTCCGCCCTCAGCCTGCAGCCGAACTTGATGACTATCTCTTTCTCACTCTTGACGGCAGACACCTTTCATCTAACGCTATCAAATTGATTTTGGATCGCTGGGGTAAGCGAGCGGGCGTACCCAGGCTGCATGCACACCTCTGCCGCCATACCTATGCCACTAATTTCCTGACACATAAATGCGGCGATGTTTTCAGACTCAAATTGATACTGGGACACAGTACCTTGGAAATGGTGAACCGATATGTCCACTTTGCTTCAGCACAGGATATGATGCGGGGCCATGTTTCATCGCCATTGGACCATATGGACATCAAGCGGCTCAAGGGATGCAAAATCGACCGCATGCTCAAAGGTATTTCAAACTGAGTCCTCCATATTGCCACATACAAACTATTGAAAAGCTTATTCTTCATTGAATAGGAGTTATCGTTAGCCCAGAAGTGCTCTTGATGAACACTCGGCCTTGTTCAGATCTTGTTCAAGTGATGTTCACATGCGTGGCTAAATGCCGGTCAGATGGCAGTTCAGGCGATGTTCAAATCGTCCAAAAAGGACAGCCGGATAAACGTTAACCCACCATAGTACAAAGAAGGAGGTAGACAAAAATGGAGCCACTGTCGCAACGGAAAAAACTAGGGGTCATCCGACTCTATCTGGGCGGGTCTTCTTACGACGAAATCGCCGCCCGGCTAGGCATAAGCAAGGGTGCCGTGGCCAACATCATCAATGACCTTAAAGCTGGAAGAATCATTGAAGAACAGGATTTGGCGGACCATTTGGACATACTACGCGAGGTGTCTAGAGATCTAGAGCGCCTAAAACTTACGCCTGATCAGGCGATAGTCGGGCTAGCATCCTTATCCCGACTACAGGAGTTGGGAATAGAGCCAAGCGAAATCCAGCGCTGGGCTGAAGTGTACCGCCAGCTTGCAGGCTCCGATTTAGAGAAAGAAGCTCTACTCAAAGGCGCGCAGTACATGCAACAACTTCGCCAAAGGACAGGCCTGACTTTTGAACAGCTTCAGACCAAAGCGAATTCGCTGCAGGAAGAGGTATCACGTCTTGAACCCCGCGCGAAAGAATATCGAGAATACGACAAACAGCTGCCAGAGTTAGCCAAGCGGCAGAAGTCTCTCTTAGATAGAAACAAGGAGCTTGAAAAACGCAATGGCTATCTCCCCAAGAGCATTTCACAAAAGCAACAGCGTGAGTCAGTGCTAGACACCAGAATCCAGAGACTGGAGCAGAGAGGCCAAGATGCCGAGGAGCGTCTGGAGGCAGCCCGTAGGGATCTCAGGGAACTCGCGGACCTCGGGCTTTCGAGAGACGACCTGCGCGCATTCGCTCACAGGGTCGGCGCTGTTGCCCAAAGACATATGATCAAGCCCCAGGCGCTTCGCGATAGACTCATGCATGAACTGGAAGTCCTAGATAGCCTTATGAGCCTAGACTCCGCTATGCGAAGCAAGCAGGCAGAGCTCGGCGGGATCGAGGCAGCCATCGCGAAAGCTGGCCAGGTGCGCATGTCCGAAGAGCGTGCCTTGAAGCGAGTGCAACAGCAGCAAGAGGACCTGCGCGCTGCAATCGCCAAAGACGAATCGCTCCTGCATGTGGAAATCAAAGCTACAGCCCGAATCGCCCTGCAGGCAACGTCTGAGCTAAGGCAAGAGCTTCAAAAAACCATACAGCATTCGATATTGGAGGTCCTGAACCTGAAAGATGAAGCCTTTGAGCTGGGTCAGGAACTCGGCCGCTTCCAGAGCACCGTCGATGCGAACAATTGGCTCACGAGCCTGCTCAGTCTGGTCAAAGGAGATGGAAGCAGCATGAGCGCCGGTGAGGTCAGAGTGCTCAGTCTCACAGTGCTGCGTGGCGCGAAGGGCTGGATACAACAGAAGCAGGGCGAGATTTCGGCCCCGTCCAGCCTGACCAAGCAGTTAGGGGCAGCCATCGAGGAGTTTGAGCAATGGAAAACATGAGCAGCTGTCGACAGCAGCTAGAAGCGCTGCGCTCACAGGTCAGAGAGCAGATTGATTCCCTTGCAGCTCTTGAGATGGCTTTTCTCGATGAGGCAGATTACCTCCGTCGATACGACCAGGCCCGGATCCTGCGTGCCCTTCAAGACAGGATCACGCAAGAGGTGAGATATATGCGGCGGATGGAGGATTCCGCATCCTATGGCTTCAATTGGGCGATGATCATCACAGGTTCTGCGAAGCTTGCGCTGTGGAGCCTGATACCACCCAAACTTCACACTAAGGAGCATCCTCTCTCCGTTGGCCTGGAGCACGCCAGCAGTGACTTCAGCCGAACAGCTGCGTTCGGCACAGTCGTGGTCGCCGTGGGACCCGAGGGCATTCCCGATGACGTTCAGGTCACATCTCTATCACAATACGCCAGGGAACAGAGAAAGGCAGAATCCGAGATCGCAGCCACAATGGAAGATAGAGGCTATCGCTTAGTCGAGCCTGAGAATTTCCTCAGAACACTGGACGAGCTCAGGGAACAGGTGCTCAGGGGCTCTGTCAGTCTCCCTGTACTCAACTCCGGCCCTGTGCCTCACTGACATAGAAGCCCGGCTCCAAACTTGCTATCAGGATAGTGAAAGAACTCAAAGTCAGGCTTCCAGGGTGTTGTGGCACAGGCAACACAGTGCCATGAGACCGCTGGGCTGTCATGCCGCGGTCTTTGAGATAAATGCCCCCGAGGCTGCCCTAAGTTGAGCCCGACTGGTAAGCCCCTAAAAGCCATCGGGGAGTTATCAGCCCATTCCCGATGGCCTTATCCTTTTCACTGGTATATTGCAAGTGTTTGCCAAGTAGACTCTCCACTAAAAAAGTAATTACTTCTTTTCATTTACTAAAGGTACTTTTGTAAAGTATTCTATCCTCAAAGCTATGTTTCGAGAGTGTAAATAGCTTCTGCACATTAACAAACAATGACTTGACCTTGATGGGTAGCTAACCCGAACGATTAGGCCAAACCCCTTATAAGGAATAGGGTGAAAGCCCCTAGAACTGGCAAGGGATAGGCCGAAAGTGGATTAGTAAGTCATTCATCACTCTAGCCCTAATTCGGGGGGATATACGCTAATACGAACGAAAGAGGTGAAAGCGTATGGAGATAACGACCCCCGAATATATCGCTATGTTGCTCAATCCTGCACCGAGCAAACCGCAAGGGCGCAAGGTTTGGAGCGTTGACCTTGAAACTGTGTGGCTTCCGTTCTTCACGGCCTCTAATGTGATGGGCAAAACGGTTATACCCCCCGAAGCTCTAGGCGCACCACTTCGGTTAGCGTACGGCAAGGATGGAGTTGCGAAGTTTAACCCCAATACGGGCAAGCCCGTTATAAGGGTAGCTAAGGAATTGGGCGAAGGTGTTAAGATGGTTCGTGAGAACTTTGTGGCGAACCTTCAACACTTCTCCGCAACAGTCCGCAAAGCCGAACCCGATAAGTACAAGGCCGAAGTTAGCACCAGCATAGAGGCAGGCAAGCCCATCAGAGAAGCCGACAGGATAGCGATAAACAAAGCTGTGGCCGAAGCTATGGCCGAAGCTATAGCGAAGCAGGATAAAGCGGAAGCCCAGTCCGAAGCTCCCCAAACTGAAGCCCAACCCGAAGCTGTACCAGCATAACCCGAACCGAAGCCCCCGAAGCCGAACCGATAGCGAGCAAACCCAATACATAAGCGTATATCCCCCGAATTAGGGCTAGAGATAGAGAGGGGGATATATGCCGAAATGGGCAACGAACGAACGGCAAGCCCAAACGCTAGACCTATGGGCGAAGTACGGCAATCGTTGCTTGTTAGGCCATACGGCTTGTGCTAACTTCGAGCATTACATTCACCACAAGCCGAAGCCGTTATTCGGGATAAAGCCGAAGCCAATCAAGTGTGTTGACAGATACGGCAATCCTATACTTGATAACAACGGTCAACCGCTTTGGACTGTTGAATATAAGCTAATCCCCGATTGGGTAACAACTCCCGAAGTTATCCGCCTCTATGACTTGAAACTTGCCGAAGTTATAGGGGATTGGATTGCCGAAGATAGGCAATCAAAAGCATACGAGCGTAAAGCTATATCCCGAATGTTACACCTTATCCCCGAAGTCGGCAAGCTCAGAGGGCAGTTTAACGCTATCGCAAGGGACATATACCACGAAAGCCAACCGACTTACTTTATAGAGTGTTTGGGGATTAGTGGCCTAACCTTCAAGCCGTTCGCCAAAGTACGAATAGCCTCTAGCTATACTCGGTTACTCGTTGACTTACAAGCACCTCTAGCTAGAGTTAGCAAAAACCGAAAGCGGAAGTTTATCCGCTATGGGAAGGGCTTGCCGATGGATATAGCGAAAGAGGTTGAGTTATCCTGCAATAAAGCAATCGCACACTATCTCAGTTAACAAAACCCATCAAGGTCAAGTTTAATCGAAACGAAAGCAAAAGACTCTCGGTTATCGGGAGTCTTTTTGCTTTTTAAGAGCCTCTAACGCCACAGCTAGGGGGGCAGGGCGAAGAAGCCTTGCCCGCCATCATCGGTGTTAGAGGCTCTTTGTTATCCAGGCGGAACAGTAGGGGTTGCCTCCTTGGCAACTTTTATATGGAGAAAGGTTTCCAAAAGTTTCCTCTTAAGAAAAAGGGGGTGAGCGCATGGAGTACATCTACTCCAGCTATAGAGGATACCGCCCTGGCGATGGTGGGAATGGAGCCCTGGTCGGTGACCTGGAGGGTGACTGGGAGACATACGCTAAGATAGCCGAATACTTTGTCCGCAAGGTAAAGCTCGAGGATAGGGAGGACTTTCGACACGACCTTATCCTGGAGATGGCGAAGGTAAAGGCGAAGTATGAGGTAAAGGGGAAGCCACTGACTGAGGCCGGCATGATGCGGGTTTGCAGCTACGAGCTAACCGCTTACTGGGAGAAGGAAAGGATGCGGGCCAGGGGAATTGTTGTAGATTGCGGGAACTGCGGCAAAGAGCAGAGACAAAGGTGCAGAGATGAGAGTCCGGATCTCCGGTGCCGCAAGGCGAAACGCCTCATTAGCCTTGATAAAGCTATTGGCGATGATGGCATGAAGCTCTGGAAGGTTCTGGCCGATGATAACGCCGTGGACTTGGACGCCTGTGTTGACGCCAGGGCTCTCCTCCGGCGCTTCCCGCGAAAGCTCATCATGATCGGCTACAAGCAGATAGCCGGGATGCCTCTCAGCAATGAAGAGAAGGCATACCTCAAGCGTTGGCGTGACAACGGGAAAGAAGAAAAGCCGAAGAGGATACCGGCTCGAAATTGGTATGACCTGGAGGAGACCATCCTGACCATTCTCAGGGAGAATAGAGGGCTGAGCAAGCGAGACCTCTACACCCGCCTTAGTATCTCTCCCTGGGAGCTTGACTGGCACTTAGCTCCTCTGGTAAAGCAAGGGCTGATCAGGGAGGTGAAGAGGGAGAACGGCCGTGGTCGTCCTCTCACCCCGCTGCTGGTAGCCGGGCCCGTCCGGATACAGGAAGAAAGTATAGTCCAGGTGGACAGAGACGAGAGGATAAGGCAAGCCTATTTCTTGGAGGGAAAGGGCATCAAGTGGATAGCGAGGGAGTTACATCACAGCTGCCAAACAGTGCGCAAGGCTATCCGCACGGAAGGTGAAAACCGAGCACAAGTCGAAGCCAAGGCAAAAGAACCTGTAGCCGTAGCCTAGAACGCTTGAACTCATGCCCCCGTCCGTCCACTGGTAGCCCAAGAGAAAGGGGGTAGGTCGAATCCTGCGCCCCTCTTTGCTATAAAATTCCAAGAACGGAAGGGCTGGAAGGAATGCGATATTGAGAGCGAGTCCAGCCCCTATTGTTTATCGGACTGCACGAAACAAGCAATGGTTCAACTTGTGCCATCACCGATTCGAACTTATGATTCTCTGCTTGGGAAGCACTAAGGATACTTCTCGAAGCTAAAGGGGGGACAAAACCGCGATTTCGAAACCTTGATTTGGTGTCTGCCGACCTCAGATCTGGACTAGTCAAAGAATCACCACTTAGGCTCTCGACCACCGATATTATAACCGATAGGGGCTTTTTCTGCAATTTCTGTGATGTGGGTGTGATGCGGATGTGAGACGTATCTGACATTGACCAGCGTCTATACCGAAGTCCACAATATCATCTACTTCCAGAACCCTCAACCATTGCCACGAACTGCTTCGTCTGTGTTGAAATACCTTCGCTGGAAATAGAGGGCTACGTTTACCAGGCTGATGAGCACTGGCACTTCCACCAGAGGCCCGATGACTGCGGCGAAAGCCTGCCCGGAGCCGATGCCGAATACTGCCACGGCTACGGCGATGGCCAGCTCGAAATTGTTACTGGCAGCGGTGAAAGCGATGGTCGTTGTCTTGGAGTAGTCAGCGCCTATCTTCTTGCCCATCCAGAACGATACCAGGAACATGAGTACGAAATATATAAGCAGCGGTACGGCGATGCGCAATACATCCAGAGGCAGATGAACAATGTAGTCGCCTTTTAATGAGAACATCACTACGATGGTGAACAGCAGGGCGATAAGCGTGACGGGACTGATTCTGAGGATGAACTTCTTCTCGTACCACTGACGCCCCTTGAATTTGATGAGTGTAAAGCGCGTAATCATGCCGCCAAAGAAGGGTATGCCCAGGTAGATGAGCACGCTCTGAGCGATTTGCCAGATGGTGACATGAACTTCTGTGCCTTGAAGCCCGAACAAACCCGGAAGCACCGTTATGAAGACATAGGCGTAAACTGAGTAGAAAACAATCTGGAAGATGGAGTTGAAGGCCACCAGCCCTGCGGCGTATTCGCTGTCCCCCTTCGCCAACTCGTTCCAGACGATGACCATGGCTATGCAGCGGGCCAGGCCTATCATGATCAGCCCTTGCATATAGTCGGGATATGGCCACAGGAAGCCCAGGAAGGCGATAGCCAGGAAGAACATGAGCACAGGCCCGATGACCCAGTTCTGTATAAGCGATAGACCGAGGATACGCCAGTTGCGGAACACCTTGCCCAGTTCCTCGTACCTGACTTTAGCCAGCGGGGGATACATCATGAGTATGAGGCCGATGGCTATGGGGATGGAGGTGGTGCCTATTTGAAAGCGGTTGATAAAATCGGCTGTGCCGGGAATAAAATAGCCCAGGCTAACGCCGAAGCCCATCGCCAGGAATATCCACAGAGTGAGGAAACGGTCCAGAAGGGCTAGACGGCGTATGTCGGCATTTGGCTCTACATTACTCATATTCTTTTTCTTTTATTCTTTCCTCGGCCTTTTTCTGTGTCTTTGCAAGTCCATCCTTTCTCCGGGAAGGAGGCGAAGCAATCCCAGGGTCTATATTTTGGGTCAGTGTCGAGATTGCTTCGTTGTCTGCCAGAGGCGGACTCCTCGCAATGACATTTCTGCTAGAGTTTCTGCTTAAACCTCTCTACCGGGTCTCCGCCGGTATCCAGATGGGACTTCAGCTTCCCCTGCTGAGAACGGGACACTTTGTCATAGACCGACTTTTTCAAGAAAATGAGCGCCTCCTTTTCATCGCGGTCAACTATTATTTGTTCCAGTTCCAGCAGTTCCTCTTCCTCAAGGGCTATGGCTGTTTTTCTGATTTCAAGCATAGGGCACCTCTCTGATAGTTCTCTCTACCATGGCTCCACCGGAGCCCAGACGTGGCCTTCACCTTCCCTGCTGGATGTGGGCCACCTTGTCATACACCGATTTCTTTAGAAAGTTGAACGCTTCCTTTTCGTCGCGGCTCACCATGATACGCACAAGCTCAAGCAGTTCTGCTTCATCCAGCGCTATAGCTGTCTTACTGGCTTCGACCATAACGTTCCCTTGTCGAAAAGCAATGATTTGAATATTTGAGTACCATCACGACTTTCTTAGAACCTTAGCCCTCAGGTCTTTCTTCTCTTTTTCGGACATGCCCTCGCATCCCTTATCCATAAGTATTGAGACCATCCTTGGCACAAAACTGACCCTTTCTTTCTTCGGCAACGACGGAAGCATCATCTCCAAACACATCGGCATCATCCCAGGCATCATTTTTGACATCATACCCATCATGCCACCTTCGCCACCGTTCCCACCCATCATCTTTGGCATCATCTCCATCATATTTACCCCCTCCATCATTTTGGGCATCATCTTCTCCATCATCTTCTGCTTGTCTTCCGCTGTAAAACCAGCGAGGAACTTTTCCATCATGGTACTCATCATTTCGAGCTTTTCCTCTTTGCTCAACTTCCCCATCATAGCATCCATCATTTCTTCCATCATGCCCATGTTACCTCTCCTCCTTTTTGATTATTTTTTGACCCCGGTGACGCTAGAGCTACTATTGAGTTGGCTCAGCCGACAAAGATGGAGAGAACCATATCTTTGTTATCCGCAACAACTGTTGCGGCTGGATGGCCCACATCAGGTGACACCCCAATCCGAGGATTGGGCATCGTCCGAAACCAGCCCCTCGGTCTTCTTCACTATCTCCTCTTCTCCGGGGAAGGAGCCGCACACATTTCTATTAGTGTAGAGCACCGTGCCGTCTATCGCTACCTCGAAGATGCCGCCGTGCCCCTTTTTCAGTTTTGCAGTAATGCCAAGGTTGTCCTTGATTGCGGCCGCCAGACTGGAGGCCATTTCCAGGAAACCTCACTCGACGCAGTAGGTGATCTGGATATGCGGCTGCTTCTTTAGGTTCTCAGTATTAGCCATAAACCCTCCTTACATGTTTTATTGCCAAGTTTACCAGTTACTTTTCTGCAGGTCTATAGAATTGGCTGGGAACAGCATTCTGTCCGAAAACCTCGAAGTAGGGCTTGCAGTGACCAGCCCCTTCGAGTATGCCTTTCACCCTGTCTGAGAGGTGCTTTTTCAGAAAGTGGAGAGCACCGTCTTTGTCCTCGTCAAGTATAATTCGCTGCAGCTCAAGCAATTCCTCATCGGTAAGAGACAAGATTAGTGCTCCTTTCACTTTATGCTCCCCGATTGCGGTTCGTTTCCAATCTCCTCTGTTTCAATTGTTATACGGAAGCGAAATTTTGGAGGCTGGCACACCCCGATATCGCCCTTGTGGGGATAAGGACAATCTGAAAGGTCACCGACATAGTACTCTCTTCCGTGTTTACCGCAGGATGCCTGGTTAACCTTCAATTTTGATGGAATTAATTTGCCTACATCCAGAGATTGTCCCTTAACGTCGTCCGGGCGTTTCACCCATTTGTCCACGGTGACATACTCTATATTACAACCCATGGTACAATCACAGGCGTGGCTGCCGATACCTTCGAATTCCCGCTTTTCAGTCATGACCTTCCACCCTTCTCCCTAACTTTACCAGCAACGTAATGCTAAACAGACGATACCTGCATAAAGCATATAACGGTCACAGGTAGCCGGCGAGTTCGAGCATAGCGAGGAGCTTCTCCCTCTTGGCACTGTTATCCCCTGAGTAGAGGGGGGTGCATTTGCTTACATTCGCCTGTTGCCTGACTATCTTGTTGGCGAAGGCGAAACATGTGGGCTCCCCGCACTCCTTGCAGTTAATTCCCGGGAGGAGCTTGTAGATGTCCATCACTTTTAACTCATCTCCAGTTTTGTGGCTGGGCTCAATCTGCTCTCTTCTCACATAGGTGTTGTTGATAAGTTCTTTCAAAGAGTCCAGCACGCTCCTGGCTTCGTTTTCATCGTGTAGACCGCTGACAGCGGCTAGCATGGGATAGAGAGTAATGACCCTGCCATCCTTAACTAAGCGCAACGTGCCAGCCTGGGGGTTGTATAAACACCCTTTGATAGTAGAGTTGAGGTAGGGCAGCACCTCACTGATATCATCGCTCAGGTCAGCGAGGGCGTTCACTGTGGTAACCGTGGGATTACACTCAGGGAATACAATCTTGAATGTATAACCTCGCAGTAACATACGCTTCCCTCCTCAGCCTCCCCTGCTCTGCAAAGCCTTGTACACGGTCTTGCCTCTGACTCTGGGAATCGCCTTTTCATTGAGCTTTTCCAGCGATGTTACAATCTTCTCCAGGTCTTTGAAGGGGAATCCCAGAACGCATTCGCTCTCAGCTAGATTGGTTGCCTCGCGGCATCCGTAGCAGCCCAACGAAGCATTGAGCCTCTGGTAGACAAACGGAATTATCGTGGCATCAACGCACGTCGCCTGCAGAATAGCAGTATCGAGCGGCAGCCTTCCTCCAGTCTCGAAAAGGAGTGCCAGAGCCACCCACATCAGGTGCTCGACATCGGACTCCAAAACTATCACATCAGGCTCAAAAGGAGCTTCTTCCAGAGGGCAGCACGCCACCATCTTATATTTACCCATAGGAAGCCGCGACATACTATTAAGTGTGTTTTTGACAGCCTGCGGGCTTCCGAAGATGCCCATCTTAAATGGCATCTCTCCAGAGGAAAGAGTAGCCGGCGGCTCCTTAAGGCCGATTGCCCATGCTGAAGCAGGGCATGCTATGTTATCCGCGGTGAGCAGATATTTCTTACCCTCCCTGGCACCCATCAGCACCTGGCAGTAGCGCCGTTCGCTGGGCGTCTCGAAACCTTCCAGTTGAACCTTTTTCTCGAAGAACTTCACTGCTACCGGCTCGTATTTCAGCCCCAGGATTTCCTTCAGTATTTTAGATGCTCGTCTAAGGTCCGCCATGGCATCCTCCCTTCGTAAACCTATTCTCCCTTTTCGATTTCCTTAAGCAAACTGATAACTCTTGTCTTTATCTCGTCCCTAATCTCCCTGACCTTCTCTATCGGTTTGTCCTTGGGGTCCTCCAAACCCCAGTCCCGGGTCTCGACCCAGCTTGCCGGGCAGGCTGCTTCCGCACCGCAGCCCATGGTTATCACCAGATGGGCCTGGTCTAGCATCTCTAGGATCAACGGCTTCGGCTTGTTGCCACTTATGTCAATACCCACCTCTTTCATGGCCTTGACTACGGTAGGCTCAACGTTAGCGGCAGGATTAGTGCCTGCCGAAATCGCTTTGGCTTTCCCTTCAGCGTAATGATTCAAGAATGCCTCGGCCATCTGGCTGCGACCTGAGTTGCCCACGCAGACAAAAAGCACCGTTTTCATCAGTTCCATCTCCCGAATAGTATTGTTCCACCTACTTAATAAAAACGTTGACCACCATCCAGATGGCAAGAGCAATGAGAACTATCGCCAGGACAACTCGCAACCTGGCTACACTGACTTTCAGTGATAGCATAGGTCCCAGCGTGGCTCCGGCAAAAGCAGCGGCTGCCAGCGGAAGAGCCACCCAGATATTGAAGGCAGAACCACCCACCAGATGTCCTATAAAACCAGGTAAAGCGGCAATTCCCACGTAAGTCGAAGAAACACCAATGGCTATACGGGTAGGACAACCAAATAGCAGTATCAATAAAGGCAGGACAAATAAGCCACCGCCAACTCCTATCATGCCCGCTATGAAGCCAGCCAGGGCTGTGGCCGGAATGAGTAGGCCCATGGAAATGCGGTACTGATGCCCTCCACAGCTTCTGTCCCAGCACCCCCATTGAGGCATGAAGCTGGGGGTTTGCCCCTCAGTAGTTGGGCGGAGCATGAAGAAGGCAGCGATGGTAAGCACCAAAGCAAAGATGATTTTGAGCACCAGCGCGCTTACAAAGTGGGCGACATAGCCTCCGGCAAACGAACCCAGAATGGCGAGGGGAACAATGGAGAGCAGCAGTTTCCAGTCCACCGTTTTCTTCCGCCCGAAGACCAAGGTCGCCGCCAGGCTGGCCAGCATGATCATGAACAGGCTGGTAGTCGAAGCCGCGTGAAATTCCATGCCTGCTACTAGCAGTACCGGCACATAGGTAGAACCTCCACCCTGGCCCACCATAGAAAAGGGTACCGCTAGAGCCATTACTACTATGCAGGCAATAACGGTTGCTATTATTGACATCCCGCTACTCCCCAGAAAACAGGACTACCACCTGATCCCCATTCAGTGTTGAAAAATTAGTAACCAGAACAGGGTATGCAATGAGGCTGGCCGTTTACCATCCGCACGTACCGCTCAAAAACATACTCGCCACACTTAACACACTTAGCCTTGTTGAAAGAGCCCTTCACCCGATTGAAATGGTAATCCGGAAGTTTTTCAATTTTGAAAACCGTCTCGTCAGACTGAGCATCAGTCCACTCTATGGCTTCGTTGGTAACCTTGGCTGGAATCTGCGATGGTTCAACCCCCTTCTTGCGATAAGCAAAGAATTCCATCTTGCCAAATTCATCCAGGAAGTCTGCTTTCAATGACAGCCGAACCGCTCCCTTTTCCGGATGATAGAAAACCGCTGCCAGCTTTCCCCAGAAGGTCTTCTCCATAAGCGACTTGCCGTAGGTAGCGCCGGTGGCTATCTGGATGCCGTCCATGAAGCAAGTCTGGGGATGTCCCACCCCTAACTCGGGTATGACAAAGAATCCGTGGTCCTTCTCATGCTCCACGCCCAGCATCTTCATGGCCAGCCGCCCCGTGCGGTAACCCAAGGGCATGAAGGGACAACGATGTCCATGAAATTCAAATGCCCATGCCGCAGGAATATGTTGACTAGGCATGTTCTTTATCCTCCTGTACTGTGTTTTCCTGCCAGACAGATTATCCTTTCAGTTTCTTGAACAAGGCCTCAAGCTTTGACCTGTATATGTTCTTAATGTTCTCTTGTTCCTCATCTAGCGGTTTGACCGGGATTAAATCCATTACTTCCGCGGGAGAAAGTCCGGATTCCCGCATGGTCTTCACTGTGCCCATTGCCATTTTAGATATTCCGTCCTCAACTTCTTGGTAATTCATTCCAAACAGTTTTCCTATCTCCTGTAGCTCATACAATTGAAACCAGAGATAAGTTGGCCCCATGGCAGTCAGGATTGCATATCCTTCCAACTTTTCCTCTGAAACACTGGGGCATTCGCCAAGGACACTGAACATGCTGATCAATTGTCTCTTTTCCGCTTCACTCAGTCCCTGAGAAAAGGCTATGGGATTGTAACCAGCATTTACGATCGAAGGGGCGTTAGGCAATATGCGGACGACCCTATCAAAGCCACCTAAACTCTGTGATATCTTCGCTATAGCAAGTTTCGGTGCAAGGGAGACAATTATCGATTCTGGTTTCACATAAGACTTGATTTCACTTAAAACATCGCCTGCCACAGGAGGGTGAAGGGCAACAAAGATGATATCTTTCGACGCGGGCTGCTTATTGTCATTAGGAGCAATGCTGATTTCTGGAAACCCCTCTTTTAACTTATTCAGAACCTCGATATTTGTGTCACTTACTACGACTTGTTTCGGCATCTCCCCTGCCCTTTTGAATCCTCCCAAAATGACCCGCGTAACTCTCCCACCGCCAATAAAACCTATGCTTTTGTTTATCATTTTGCTAACCTCCCTAGATATGCCCGCAACGAGAGGGACTGGTTTCTTCTACCCGTCCTTCTGTTCACTGAGATATTCCAGCCCCTCCGTGGCAGAGGCGAATACTGTGGAGGCCAGGGCGAACCGCGCTGCTATGATTGCCTCCCCTATCTCTTCGTTACTCACGCCGGCACGCTTAGCAATCTTGATGAAGGTCTCAGTACACATGTGGCTGGAGACTGAGGCTGCCACGGCAATCATAATCAGGTGCTTGTATTTGGCGGGGATGTGGGGCAAGTCAAATACGAACTTGCGCTCCTGAGCTTGTTTTGGAATCCACTCAGGTAGGATTCTAGACATGAGTACCATAGGGCGGGGTTCTTCTCCCAGGTTTTCTGCCATCATCTTCAGAATCTGGTCAACAGTGGGCTTCTTCTCTTCCATAAGAGCACCTCCTTTTTCTCGTCATGCACTTTTAAACCCGGGTTGCTACTTCTTGGACTTCGCTTCCTCATCGAGGGCATTGATAATGTACTGGGTCACCTCAGATTTCGTGGGCACCTTCCCCGAACACACTAGCTTCTCGTTCACCACCAGAGCCGGCGTGGTGAGGATGGGATACTCCATTATCTTCTTCATGTCTTTGACTTCCTCGATAGTGGCGTCTATAGCAAGCTCCTTCACCGCTTGCCTTGTGGTCTGCTCAAGCTGGTGACACTTGGCGCATCCTGTGCCGAGAATCTTGATTTTCATCTCTACCTCCTCTTTGATTTATTGCGTTATCAGCCCGAAGATATACCCTGTGAAGGTCGCCATGACCACCACCAGGGCGACATAGGTCAGCATCTTCTTAGTGCCCATGATGCTGCGGAGTACCAGCATGGCGGGGAGCGATAGTGCAGGGCCTGCCAGAAGCAACGACAGCGCTGGCCCTTTGCCCATGCCCAGGTCCATGAAGGCTCTGATTATAGGAACCTCGGTGAGCGTAGCGAAGTACATCAACGCACCCAGGAACGATGCAATAAAGTTCGCCAGCAGACTGTTCCCACCGACATATTGTGTGACCACTGATTCTGGGATAGCGACCTTGAGTATCCCAGCGACAAACACACCCGCCAGCAGCCAGGGCAGGATGAGACGAACGAAGTGCAGCGTCTCTTTCATCCAGAGTTTTATTTCGCCTCTGGTGAACCAGCGCCAGAGGATGACTATCAGGATAGCCATCAGTATGCCGGTGGCAATCCACTGCTTGGAGGAGGCTGATATCAGGACGCCCACCATGGTTCCAAAGTAGATAATTTGCTGCCACAGTTTCTTGCCTTCCGGGTCGGTGGCGAGCGCGGCGAATGCAGAGGCATCCTTTTGCGATTGCTCTTTGCGGTAGATGAAAGCCATAGCTAATCCAATCACAACAGAAAACAGAATAGCTCCAATAGCGCGCGCGGCGCCTATATCGTAGCCCAGTAACCTCGCTGAATATACTATGGCGAGAACATTGATGGCAGGCCCCGAGTAGAGGAAGGCGATAGCTGGACCCAATCCAGCGCCTCTTTTATAGATTCCGCCGAAGAGGGGAAGAATGGTGCAGGAGCACACCGCCAGTATTGTCCCCGAAACCGAAGCCACTCCATAAGAGAGCACCTTCTTCGCCTGCGGGCCGAAGTATTTCAGAACCGAAGCCTGCGAGATGAATACTGCGATAGCTCCGGCTATGAAGAAGGCGGGCACCAGGCAGGTGAGCACATGCGCCGAGAGATAATTTATCAGGCCGTCAAGGCCACCGTGCATAAGGTCAACGAACGTTTCCACTTAGAGTTTCCTTCCCTAAATGCGCAATAACGCATAAGTAAAATAAAAAAGAGAACTATACTACTGCGCACTCTCGTATACGGCCGGCGCCAACGCGCCCGGCACTCTCGAGCCGCTTCCTGTCCTGAGCCACCAGCTCATTGCCCGCAAGTCCTTTCCTCACAGCCTCCACCAGGTCAGCATAATAAGTCTTCATCCCCTCTTCATCTATAGAATAAAGCGACCACAAGCCGTCCTTCCTCAGCTTGAGGAAACCGGCATCGTACAGGGCGCCAAGGTTGCGTGAGGCTCTGCTCTGCGAGATGCCCAGCGCCTGCATCACGTCGCAGACGCAGCACTCTCGTTCCAGGAGCAGGTTCAATATCCTGAGCCTGGTCTCATCGGACAGCGCCTTCATGGCTTTGACCAGGTCACGCATTTACTGCCTCTAATCCTTTATGCGCATCTACGCTTATAGTTTAAACCGATATAGAGTTTCTGTCAAGGGGGCAAAGAATCATCGTTCGCAAGTGATCGTTCGAATCGTTTAAGAGTCTGAATTTTGTTGCTGTCGCCATGGAATGCTCCACTTTACGCTTCTTGCTGACCGCGTTGTGACATGACCTTCTCATACATTTCGGCTGCTTTGAAAGAGCTGCGTACGAAAGGACCCGAGAAAACACAGCTAAAGCCTGTTCTTTCGCCGATGATCCTGTATTCATCGAATTCTTGAGGAGTAATATATCTGACCAGCGGATGGTGCTTGGGAGAAGGGGGCAGGTACTGTCCGAGCGTCAAACAGTCGCATCCGGCTGCGCGCAATTCCCTCAGAACCGCTATTACCTCCCCTTCTGTTTCGCCCAGTCCCAACATCAGCCCTGATTTGGTTATTAGCTCTGGCGACATGGATTTGATAGTCTGAATAATGTCAAGGGAACGGCGGTAATTGGCTTTAGGGCGTACCCTCGCATATAATGATGGAACAGTTTCCACATTGTGCCCGATAACATGTGCGTTGCTATCAACCACTTTCTTCAAAGTGTCGAAGGAACCCTGGAAATCCGGAATCAGAACCTCGATGACAACATCTGGTTTGGTCAGCCGAAGAGCCCCTATTGTTCTGGCAAAGTGGCTGGCTCCGCCATCGCCCAGGTCATCCCTGGTAACGGACGTGATAACAACGTGGTTCAACTTCAAGGCAGTCACTGCACGGGCAATATTTTCAGGTTCGAGTGGGTCAAGAGGTGAAGGATGCCCTTTATTGATGCCGCAGAAGCTGCAATTGCGTGTGCAGACATCTCCCATGATAAGGAATGTAGCGGTGCCGCTGGAGAAGCACTGCCCCTGGTTGGGGCATTGAGCAGCCTCGCAAACAGTATGCAGGGATAGCCTGTCAAGCAGGCCTTTCATCTTCTCAATGAGGTGAGGGTCGGGAGCCTTTTGTATTAGCCACGACGGGTATTCGCCCGATTTCGAAGTCATTGCTACCTCGCCTCATGAACATTTATGCCGAAAACAGCCGAGAAATGGCGGATTATGCTGTTCGTAACTTCACCGATTTTCGGTTTTTGACCGAGCACTTTTTGCATGGAGGTCGTGCCTCTATCTGTAATGCCGCATGGGTTGATGTAAGAAAAGGGAATCAAATCGTTGCTGATATTAAGAGCGAAACCGTGCTTGGTGACCCAGTGAACCACGCGAATCCCCAATGCACAAATCTTCTCCTGTCCCACCCAGACCCCGGGGTAATCGGGGTCTCTCTGCGCTTCTATCGAGTAATCATCCAGGGTTCTGATCACGACCTCCTCCAAATTGTGAACATACTGGTGCACGTCACGACCTCTGATCTTCAGGTCTAGAATCGGATAGCCGACCAGTTGCCCAGGGCCATGATACGTTATATCCCCTCCACGGTCTGTATGTGTAACTGATATTCCCTCTTTCTCAAGCACATCGCGCGGAACCATGATGTTTTGCTCTCCTCCGAAAGCGCCAATAGTTATCACTGGCCGGTGTTGCAGAAACAGGATTACGTCAGGGATTTTGCCTGCTCTTCTTTGTTCTATAAGCTCGCTCTGGAGTTGCGAAGCCTCTGCGAAATCAACCATACCGAGGTTAAACACACTGCAGCCTCTTGCCTTACGCGTTGCCTTAGAGTTCGTCAGTATCGCTTCCATCCATTTATTGAAAGCAAGAATTCCGCCATCCCTCGACACTTTTGAACCTCATTTTTTCTCGCACTCTGAGCAGCATTTTACTGCATAGGGGCGTTCTGAGCCCCGCCGCCTCTTCGCCTCCCTCTTTCTAATTCTGGACCTGCGAATACTGGGCAGTTCCTCGCCTAGCTGCAGAATATAGGCGAGTGGTCCGCCAACAGGAACTGTGTCGCCCTCCTTTGCCACTATCTTTGCCAGTATGCCAGACTCAGGAGCTTCTACCTCAAAAGCTACTTTCTTGGCTTTGATAACGCAGATAGATTCTCGTATTTCTACACTTGCCCCTTCTTTTTTCTTCCATTCGATTATTGTTCCCTCCGTTATTTTTATCCCCATTTTTGGCATCGTCAGTTCAGTCGCCATAACAACCTCCGCTATGTGTTTGTTAGATACAATTGTCGAAACAATACCTCAGCGTCTCTTCGTCGGTGAGCCCGCTGAACCTTTTGAACACATTGTATTCCCCATCGCTGCGCTTGTCTGTTATCAGCAGCATATTGGGTGTACTATGAACATCGAAACCGAGCACTACATCCGCCTCGGCTCTATAATCGATGCGAACGAAGGCAATCCGTGAGCCGTAGTCGTGTTCCAGCGTATCTATTATCGGTTTCTGCAGTTCGCAATCGCCACAGCCTTCAATATAGAAATACAGAAATACAGGCTTGCCGACCCTGAGGCTGTTGTCTATGCTTGCGTAGATAGGGCTTTGGGCAGTTGTACCACTATGCAGAGGTATCCCCACAGCCAGCACGAGGACAGATACCAGGGCGAATTCAGTTGCGGTGTGCAGTACAGCCCTTCGTTTGCTCATTGAAGGCAGGCTGAGTCTGGAAAGCAGTGCGCTAACGCTCAAGAACTTAATCTGCTCTTCGCCCATCAGCAGCACCGCCGCCATGAGCATCATCAGGACATCCAGGGTGAGCGACACAGGGTAGCTCATGGGAACGAGCGCGCCGAAGCAGCCACAATCGTCCTGGAACTGGCGGTATATGGCGTATGAGTTAGCTATGACAAAGCTCAGGGCAACAGGGAAGACGAGCCCGGAGGCAATCCTGGTAAACAAGCCGAGAACCAGGCACAACCCGATGGCGAGTTCAGCCCAGGGCAATGTGTAGCCATAGGCTCTGGCGAGGGTGTCCGGGAGTATGCCGTAGCCGACGACAGCGTTGATGAATTCCGACTGATTTGACAGCTTGGCGACAGCCGCCGTGATAAGAATCCCACCCAGAGCAAGCCTCAGCATAAATAAGAACCAGCGGTTTAGAAAGAATTCTTTGATTGCAATAGACTTCATTCTCCCTCCCGGGTTTGTATTCTATGATACTTGTGGTTCCTTGCCTAAATGCGCACTAACGCATACTTCAGGGCAAAAAAAGAGAGGCTATTTGGCACATTTCTGGACGCAGCCCGGGCCCACGCGCCTGGCTACCTTGAGGCGCTCTCTGTCCTGCGCCACCAGCTCATTGCCATCAAGTCCGTTTCTTACAGCTTCGACCAAGTTGGTGAAATAGGGCTTCATGCCCTCTTCATCTATGGAATACAATGACCACAGGCCATCCTTCCTCAGCTTGAGGAAACCGGCATCGTAAAGAGCGCTCAGGTTGCGAGAGGCCCTGGTCTGCGAGATATCAAGCGCCTGCATCACCTCGCAGACGCAGCACTCCCTTTCTAGGAGCAGGTTCAGTATCCTGAGCCTGGTCTCATCGGATAGGGCTTTCATAGCCTTAACTAAATCGCGCATCTCTCGCCTCCAACCTATATGCGCATCCACGCTTATATTTTAGAACGATTCTTAAAATCTGTCAACCTGCAGATCTGATATCTTTTTAACTTAATGCGGCTCTTGAATGCCCAGTATGGTCAGCTGCTCACCGCACTTTATGCCCCTGACCCCTGCAGGAACAAAGAGCATTGAGCCTGGCCTCGCCTCCCACTGTTGCTTGCCCGCAGTGAAGACCCCACTTCCCGACACAACATAGAAGAAGACGTCATAAGGCTCATCATGGGGAGATATCTCATACCCGCTGTCCAGGGATATCACGACTATATTGAAGTGTTTGCCTCTGAAGACGTCCTTTTTGACTCTGTCCCCGGCCTTAAATTCTATGAACTGGCTGATATGGTATTTCTGCTCTCTCATCGCACTCGGAATCTATTCTTTGCCGACCGATATCATATTCTCCTGGGCATTGTCCTCCGATGCAGTATCGTGGCTGCGAAGATAAACAGGAGAGTAAAAGCCAGCAGAGCCAGCAGGTCAGCAGCTATCGGGAGGTGCCCCTGTCCCTGCATGGAGATGCGGGCGATGTCGGTAAAGTACGTCAGCGGTGAGATGTAAGCAATTGCCTGGCCCCAGGTAGGCAGTTCGGCCAGCGGTATAAAGACGCCGCTGATAAATATCACCGGGAATTTTACCACTGAGGCAATCATGTTAACAGTGGAAGGCATGCTGGTGGGCGGAGCCGAGAAAACGCTGCCTAAGGAAGCAAAGCAGAGTGCGGACAGAATGACGGCTACGGAGAAAACAAGAGCATGCGATATTTGCACTCCCATGCCCAGTCCGAAGACTATTGCCACCAGAGAAATGACCATCCCAAAAGCGGTGGAGGCCAGAATATCACCCAGAATGATGGTCTCGGTCTTTACAGGAGATGACATGAGCCTTTCCAGAGTCCTTGCCTGCGCCTCCCAGGGCACCACTATGGGCGATATCGCTGTGGCGGTGAAGAAGAGAATCATGCCGAGAAGACCCGGTATCATGGAATCAACGGTCAGGTTCCTGCCGATAGAGAAGGAGAGAAACAGAAAAACAGGAAACAGGATGCCGAAGATTACGACGGGCCCTTTGGAGTAATAGAGCCGGATGTCCTTGCGGGCTATTGTCAAGGAACGCCGCATCTGCCCTAACACCGAGGCTGCATCAAGCATGCTCTGCCTCCTTTTCGGTGAGAGCCACGAAGGCGTCCTCAAGGGAGGGGTAAAGTGTGTTGAGGGATACTATCTTCAGGCTGGCGCTGCTACTGTAGTTGCTCAGCGCGATTATCAGGTCTCCAGGGGCATCGGTGTAAATCCGGTACTTATCGCCAACCTTGTCCACCTTTTTTACGCTCGGGAGCTTCGCTAAAGCCTCCTGACTCACAGCATCGGCAAAACTCACCTCAACTGAATGCATAGCGCTGGTAGCCACTTTCAGCTTCTCAGGTGCCTCTATGGCTGCTATCTTCCCTTGGCTAATGATAGCAACTCGGTCACATAGCTCGTTTGCTTCATCCATGTCATGAGTGGTGAGAAATATTGTTTTGCCACCGGAGTTGAGATCGCGAAGCATTTTATTTATCAGGCGCGCACTTTGTACATCCAGTCCAGAGGTTGGCTCGTCCAGAAACAGCACTTCAGGGTCGCTTACCAGGGCCATGCATAGAATGAGGCGTTGCCTCATTCCTTTCGAATATGCTTTCACGGGGTCTTTTCTGCGCTGCTGAAGACCCAGCGCCTGCAGCAGGCTTTCACTTCTTAGCTGTGCTTCCCTGCTGGAAATACCGTAGAGCTCGGCCATAAACATCATATTGTTCCAGCCGGACAGGTCGGTATACGCATTAGCCATTTCAGGGACCACCCCCGCCACCTGCTTGGCTTGCAGGCTGCCCGCACGATGTCCCGAAATTAAGGCGCTTCCCTCATCCGGTTCTATGACGCCTGTCAGCATTCGGACGGTCGTTGTCTTTCCAGCACCATTAGGCCCTAAAAAGCCGAAGATTTCCCCTCTTTTCACCGTGAAACTTATGTTATCAACGGCAATAACCTCTCCATAGCGCTTGGTCAGTTTATCTACCACGATGATGAAGCCTTGATTTGATTGGTCAACAGGCACAGCTTAACCTCTAGTCTGAGTTGGGCGATTGGCCTTCCGCTTCTTTCCTGTCGTCTTGTTCCGGTCTGGGCAATGGCTTTCACAGGATGCCTCTGGAGGTGAGTCCTCAAGGCTGAGCGCCGCCGAAAGAAGTTGCTGACAGTGTTTTACCTTATCTCGATTGACATAGTAGTGAATATGATAGCCGCGCCTTTCACCTCTCACCAGCCCGATGCTCTTGAGTATTCGCAAGTGTTGAGAAACAGCAGATTGGGTTACACCCAGGAGATAGGCCAGAGCGTTGACGCAGAGGGCGTCGGGGTCGCGCTGCCGGCAAAGCAGTTTGAGTAGTTTGAGGCGAGTAGGGTCCGATAAGGCACTGAAAACCGTCGCCTGCTCTTCAGTCTTTTCTTCCATATACTATACTCTCCGATTTGCATTAAGCATATTAGTATCAGCTAATATACTTAATAGTATTATATGTAGCTCGAAATGTCAAGGATCTAGAGCTTGATGTCCGCCCTCATACAAATTGGGATGGCAATCTTAGTAGTGCCGATGGTTGCTTCTAATTCTTGCAGTCTCTCTACGAGAACAGCCAAGTATTGCAGGCACCAGCTAACACCTGTGCGGACCTTGGCTGCAAGATCGGTTTGAAATGCTGTTAGAACCAGCGACACCTTGATTAAGAGGCAAGGAGTCGGCCTTCTGAATTTACGGCGACTACTTGATTCGGATTCCGACACCTTAACTCGTTTAAAACGAAATTGGAGTCGCTGATTGGAAAACCGCGGGTCTCGGATATAGCCCATTTTGAAGCTGCAACCACCCGAAATGAGTCTCTTTGACACCCGGTTTCGATACAAATAAAAGGCGGCTTGGGGGAATCTTTCTAGCGCTAATAAGAAATTATCATCGTAAATACTGTATTACGCTCATGTATTTAGCATCTATCTTAATACTGAGGCATGCGGTGACCTTATGAGTTTTGTGTGGCGACCTACACACAGCTTTGAAGCTAAAATACGCTGGTGAAGACATGATTATTAAGCCGTTATTCACATTGGTGCATAACCCGCCTTAATCCTAATTGCACAAATCGATGAATTGTGACCTTGGAATAACAATTCCAGCAATTGTGCAATCAGCATATCCGCGGTTTATCCCGCAGATGCTGTCACTGGCTTTAGAGTAAATTGGGACCTTTACGCCCAAAGTTAACCCTATCCCACCCGCTGACCTAGTCCTTATCCCCCAGTATCGCTACGATGAAGAAACCCGGACCTGTATGTGCGCCAATTACCGGGCTTGGCTTCGAGCGGTAGATACGCTCTTTAGGAAATTTGGCGCTAAGCCGCTTTGCCAGCTTCTCGGCTTCAGCAGGAGTGGTAGCTTCCTCAATAGCCATCTCTTCAATGTAGGAATAACTCATGGCAAATTCGTACAAACGCTCAATTGCTCGGGCCCGAGAGCGTGTCCTGCCTACAGGCTCAGCCACCCCATCTCTCAAGGTGATAAGTGGGTTAATCTTGAGCATTGATCCAAGAAAAGCCTGCGCCTTTCCAATACGACCACCCCGTTTGAGGTACTCCAAAGTGTCAAAGGTGGCAAGTAAGTCTACCCGAGGGATCGTCTTTCGGGCTATGTCAATAACTTCATCAAGGCTAGCTCCAGCCTTAGCTGCCTTGGCCGCTTTCATAACTATGAATCCCTCGGCCATAGTGCCGCATTTGGAATCAATTACTTCCACCCGGCATTTCCTCTTCATTAACCCTACACTTTGCAGAGCCACGTTGTAGGTGCCACTGAGCTTGGCACTAAGAATGATAGCAAGAACCTCATCCGTCTCTTCAGCTAGCCGGTCATATGCCTCAGCAAACGTTACAGGCGATGGCACTGAAGTAGCCGGGGGGATCTTGCTACGCTTGAGCCTCTCGTAGAACTGCTCGGCAGTCAGGTCAATGCCATCACGGTAAAGTTCCTCTCCCCAGCGGACAAGTATGGGAACTACCGTAATGTCCAGTTCTTCAACCACCTGAGATGGCAAATCAGCAACACTATCAGTTACGATTTTGACCGTCATACCTGCTTGCTCCAAAATTACAAACCCTATTTTACATAGTTATATCTTAGATGGCAATAATAGCCCCCGAAGCTGTCCGATCGCACAAAATAGACGACTGTTACAGAAGCTGAACAATGTGGCTATTTGTTGGTTTGGTTGCGGTTTCTTTTTACCAACTAGGGTAGGCAGCCGCGATGTCGAGAAACATCTGATTGACTAGGCGACTCGAAGCAGGTTCACCAAGTATGCGAATGTTGGGCTCTCCTTCTCGATCACCCTCGGGTCCGCATTCTCAGACATCAATGGATTGTGGATGACCTTGTTGAAAGCAGCACGTACGTTGTTGTGCTGAAAGAGCTTCCTCATCGCTTCAGCAGGACGGCACGAACATGCTGGATTTAGTCTGTTAGGGATCTTGGCATGTGGGCCCAATACAGCTCGCAAGGCTGTTTTATCGCACGCGAGCCAACCTTCGAGTGAATGGTCCACTATGACATAGCGCACGGGCGGCTTTAGTGCCAGTCGTTCAAAGTCTTTTTCTGCTAGCTTCGCTTTTGCAATCCAACCCTCGGGGTCCGTACACTCCGAGTCTCGAAAGATGATGGCCATTTCAATCTTGTAAGGACTCAAGGCTTGAATGTGACGAGCCATCTCTCTAATGTCCAGCATATCACCAGCAGCGACCCTACGGGTGTAAATGGTTGTTTTCCGGACCTTATGCAGCAGAATGGGAATTGAGAGTTTGTCGCTTTGCCCTTCCACAAAAATGGCTAGTGTCAAGGGACACCCCCAATGTGTCCTGAGTACCACGCCTTAGAAGCGCCCAACTCCTTAATGAGCTTCAGATATCTCTTCTTATCCCTTGCGCGAATGCAACTGGTGGCACCGTTGACCTTGTCTACGATTGCGATCGAATCTGGTGGTAGGTAGTCAAGCAGGTATGGCCGGTGGGTCGTGGCAATAATCTGTCGTTTGTCGGTCACTGCCTGAAGCATCTCGGCGATGTGCTCCAGCATGTGTGCATGGGCATAGGCGTCCGGCTCCTCGAAAGTGAGGAGATCTGCCGTGTCGGAACCAAATAGCGCTGTAGCCAATCCTAAGCAGAACAAGGTGCCGTAAGACATGGCCCATGCTGGGATGAGTCGCGGTAGCGCCCGCTCACGAACAGCTATGTATGTCTGACCTGATACGTTGATGGGCGCAAGTATCTTCTCAATGTCAGGTGAGAATGCCTTGACGTTTTCCTCGATAGTTGCCATTAGGGGATTCCCCTCGGAGAGCAAGGTGTGAACCACCGCAGACAAGTTGGCTCCGTCCTCATCTAACCGCTGGGCCGACACTGGGGCGTTCGCATGACTCATCAGAGCGGGTGACAGATTGTAGAAGCCCCAACTACTGATAGTCTGACTGAGTTGCTTGGCAAGCGCAGATTCGTTCTGTATCCGAACTAGCGCGAGCTTATTGCCATCGATGCTTCCGCTCGCCCTTTTGTAGTTCCAGTTTATTGGTGACGATCGTATGTGTGCACTTTCCTCCGGTGGGGCAGTGAGAATCTCGTCGGTGACTGCCCAGTAATCCGCTACGAGTTCAATGCGCACCGTATAGTCAAATGGGCTGCTAGACCCCAAATGCCCTTCAATGCTTAGGGTGATAGGGCTCCCATGCTCTCCACGCCAAACTACATCCCTGTAACCACCGCGTGTGGCAATCGGATCCCCCGCTATGTTTGGCATAAGGGAGAACCTCATTAAGCCCCTGAGCAGGGCCAGCGCGTCCAAGATATTCGACTTGCCTGCCTCATTTGGGCCTATGAGCACAGTTAAGTTTCCTAGGGCAAGATCCAACTCATGAAGGCTCTTGAAGTTTGTGACGCGCAGTCTGTTGATCACTTTGGCTCTCTGATTTTCCACTTCTCGGTTAGCCTGAGTCATTCCGATTGATTATAGCACATTAAGCGAATAAGCTTCAGTCTCGCTAGGTGCAGCAGGGAACAAGATGACGATTTGTGTACCTCGCGCTGAAACCCAGAGCACAACAGCTGAACAACGGTAGTTTCAACTACGTTGAACAACGATTTGGCTTTCCAAAGTAGAGATCTTGTCCTCTAATCGGCTCTTCACAACTTGCGCGAACGAGCTTCTTTGTCGTAGAATGCAGTTGGCAGGAAGGTTGATATAGATTTGCATTGGGCATCGACAATTTGCGGATAAGAGAATAGGTTTATATTTCTGCGAGATAAGAGTAGAATAGCGACATCATAAATTTGTCTCATGGCAAACAAGCCGGGGGGAGAGGATATGGCGCAGGTTAACCACGTCAAGGCTACAGCTTCTAAAAACGGTCGGAAACTAACGCTTCCTGAACTGGAAAGATTCCTCTGGGAATCCGCTAACATTCTGAGGGGCAAGATTGACTCTTCAGACTATAAGAACTACATATTCGGACTCCTGTTCCTTAAGCGAATCAGCGACGTGTTTGAGGAAGAGGCTGAAAGAATTGAGAAAGAGACCAGCGATAAAGAGCTGGCCTGGGATGAGCCATGTGCGCCTCTCCGCCGTGGCGCAGTGCGGTCCTCTGATATCCGAAGGGCGGGCTGACATCGTGGTGGGAATGGAACCTGTGGAGGCACTGCGTGTGGTAACGGACTATGGCAATCCTGAAACCAGAGTCATAGTCAGCCCACGACCCATCTATCCCATCTGGGTGCTCGCCGGACAGGCAACATATCCGCCGCTGGAGGAGATTATCGGCAAATTGAAGGAGCTGGTGGCAAAGGTGGAGGTAGTGCAATTATCGCAGGACGGAAAAGCGCCTTTGCCCATGAATATGCTCATGATTGGAGCACTGGCTGGCTCTGGCATGGTGCCCATTGCCGTCAAGTCATTTGAAGAGGTGATGAAGGAGATATTTGCCCCCAAAGACCTGGAGCTGAACCTCAAGGCTTTCCGGACAGGTGTTAGTGCGCTGAAAAAGGCAAGTGCCTCGGCGAAATCAAAGGCGAGGCGGAAGAAGTGAAATTCAAGGTTGTCAACACCGGCTCCCTGGAAAATCCCTACGCCGCCGAGATGCTGGCTAAGATAGGGGCAGATTACGCTCAACAGCCTTGCTGGGCGGGTGAACAGGTTGTGGAGATAGCTCGCGACGCCGACGGCATAATCACCACCCCTTTCGATGCTCAGTTCACTAGAGAGGTGATGGATGGTCTGGACAGGTGCAGGGTCATCAGCAACATGGGTGTGGGCTATGACAAGGTGGATGTGAAGGCAGCCACGGACCGCGGCATCTGCGTAGCCTATGTCTCTGACTATTGCATGGAAGAGGTCGCGGAACATGCCATGGCGCTCATCCTGGCCTGCGCCCGGCAGACAGCGGCAATCAACAGCATTATGAAGGAGAAAAAGCTGACCAAGCTGCAGCCACCCTGGGTGGAGAAACCCATATTCAAGCTGCGGGGTCAGACCCTGGGGATAGTCGGCTTCGGGAGAATCGGGCGAACCTTAGTGCGCAAGGCTCAGGGCTTCGGTCTCAAGGTCATTGCCTATGACCCCTATATCCCGCCCACCTCCGTGATGGGCTACGATGTGGAACTGGTGCGCAGCCTGAGGCAACTGCTCAAGCGGTCCGACTTCGTATCTCTCCATGTCCCGCTTACCGAAGAGACAACGCGCATGTTCAGCACGAAGCGATTCAAGACCATGAAGCCCACGGCGTATCTTATCAATACCGCACGGGGCGGCGTGGTTGACCAGGAGGCGCTTCAGGAGGCGTTGAGCGGGGGCTACATCACCGGCGCAGCGCTGGATGTTATGGAGCCTGACCTCTTTCTGGACAGCCCTCTGCTGAAGCTGGACAATCTAATCTACACAGGGCATTCCGCCTTCTACTCCGAGACATCGGGACCCGAGCTGCGCCGCCGCGTGGTGCAAGAAGTGATTCGGGTGCTGCAGGGCAAATGGCCTCAGAACCTGGCAAACCCCGGGGTGAAGAGGAAGTTCAAGGCCAGATTTAAATCGCGTCAATAGGTTGCCCGCCTGAGGCGGGCAACGCTGGAATCGTAATTCGTGGATGGGTTGCGTGATCCCCGCAACCGAGAGCCGCCAGCCGAAACGAGCCGCGCCACCGCAAGCCGCATAACGATTACCAAAAATTGTGGGTTTCTTAGCCATTCGTCATATCGTTTAATCAAATTAGTTCGAATGTCATCGTTATATTTAGCGATTCCCTTTCTTTCCTCAAAGCTGAAACCTCGACGTCGGTAGAAGTCTAATACAGGCAGGAAAGCTGCCAAGCATAACAATATAGTGGTTTGTTCACCTTCATTTACCCCCAGTTCCACCATGTAACCACGCTCAGGACATTGGCTTCCATTATGTCTTACCAACAGTGACCTATAGCTTAGATTAAAGTGCTCCCAACTGCTGGAAAAGCGAAACCGCATAGTATGTATCTTCCAAGGTGGCAATGCCCATAGGTCTTGCACGAGCGAAGCCTCCGCTGCCTCGTTGGCAACCTAAGACAAACGAGATAGCCTGTTCTGGCTCTGAAAGCGCCTCGCCCAAGATACAGCAAGCGCTTGACAGGTAATAGAGATTCTCCAAAAAGTAGACATCTCGCTCGTGCCTTCTCAAAAACGACAAAATGCGCTCTGGATGCCTGAGTGGGTAATCCAGCATGACAGAAGTCCTAGCTGCATAATAGGTTGTGGCCAGAGAAGAACTCCCTTGACTTCCGAAACCTCCGTTCCTGTTAGACAACGAGGATATGAGGCGAACAACTGAAGCCCGGTCGAAAGGTATATCTAGATGCACAAGAACAGACACCGCTTCGAATAGTTGTTCCAGTTCTGAGACCACCTCTATGTAGAGTGTGCTGGGGTCGCTAACTCCATTTAGCGCAGCAAGGGGCGCTTCAATAGCTTCGCTTTGATGGCGCAATGCCTCCAAATCCTCCCCCAAATCCTTTAGGATTTCGACGGCCAGATAAGAGGTGTGAACAGGATTGCCCTCACCTTCCTGAAGAAAAGCCCATACGAAACGCTTGACGCCTGCAGGCCGCCGGGGACGCTGTCCCAGCATCCGAAGGATTTTCACAGCGAAGTGCGAGTCGCGGAGGCTGCTGGGTGAGATGCGGGCAAAGAAGTACCCACCATCCTCTGTTTGGCACGAGTGAACGTACTGCAGTGCCTTCTCTGCGGCCTTTCTCACTTCGTCCGTTACGGTACACTGTTTCATAGAGCCTTTTGGGCGTGCAAGAAAAAAGCTTCTACCGACAACGTTGCCAGTAGAAGCTATCATCCCGAAGAATCGGGCCTTTTGGGGCTTAACCCGGGCGAGCCTCATCGCCTTAGCTGTTTTTACTATACCAAAGAATCAAGGTGCTGTAAAATGTGGTCCGCTGGACTTGGCATTAAGATTAGCCGTTATGACAAAGTATTTGGTTAGAGATTGACCCCCAAGGCTTAATCTGGTATATTGCGAACAATAGAGCGATGAAGCTCGCTTGGCTGGTGTATACGTAGCGAACCGCTCCTTTAGCGGAGCTGATAGCTTCTACTATTGACGAACGTGGTAGAGGCTTTTTTATTGTCCTCTGCTATGTACTACGGCGGAGAAGGTGAGGCGAAATGCCTATCGCACAATTATGATTTTGCATTAGCCTTTTTCTGCCGTATTAAGCTTCGTGGTATATTCAAATGGATGCAGCGCTCATACGTCTAGTGGTCATAGCTGGTACGCCGTTCTGTTTTGCTGCGGCGCTTGCTGCTTTTCTCATCACGTATAATGAGTACTCCCATCGTGATAAGAGGCCTGCAATGAGGATTGCACTTGAGATAGCCGCCGTTGCTTTCATAGCTTTCGCCGCAATCGCTGTCGCTCTCTGTGTTGTCTTACCCAAAGTAATTGAACAGTAGCAGCTAAAGCCCGTGCTTTCCCATGTCATGCCGGGGTTTAAGAGATGAAAACAAGTAAGAACAAATGGTTAAACAGGAACATCTTTGCCATGGGTTTAACCAGCTTCTTTTCCGATTTCGGCCATGAAATGGCGACGGCTATTCTGCCGGCTTTCCTGGTTTCAGTTGGGGGTTCCGCTGCACTGCTTGGCGTAATTGAAGGGGTAGCGGATGCCTCTATCAGCGGGATGAAGCTCCTGTCTGGCTGGTACAGTGATTACATTGGGAAAAGGAAACCGTTTGTTGTCATTGGCTATTTCTTGACCGCTGTCGGCGTAGGCTCATTCTCTCTGGCATTTTCCTGGCCTCATGTGCTTTTAAGCCGCGTTGTCGCTTGGCTTGGCAGGGGAGCCAGAGAGCCGCCTAGGGATGCTCTGCTGGTTGATTCGACAAAACCGGAGTTTCACGGCAGGGTTTTTGGGTTTCATCGGGGAATGGATACTCTTGGTGCCGTTGCTGGCCCAGCCATCGCCTTTTTCCTGGTAAAGAGTATGGCACTTCGCTCTATCTTCCTTGTCGCTCTAGTACCAAGTGTACTGGCTTTCTTGACCGTTGTTCTTTTTGTCAGGGAAACAAGAAAGAATAATCACGAGGGGCATACCCATTTTCTTGTGAGCATAAAGGGTCTTCCTCGAAATTTTCGTTTTTTCTTGATAGCGGTCGGGGTGTTTGGGCTGGGTAACTTTGCCGATTCAATGCTCATACTCAGGGCAACTCAGCTTTTGTCCCCCGTTAATGGCGTTGTCATTGCCGGGAGTTTGGCCATCCTCCTGTATACGATTCACAATGTCTTTTACGCAGTTCTTTCTTTTCCGATAGGAGTTCTAGGTGATAAGTTTGGTAAGAGGAAGATACTCGTCTTCGGGTACCTTCTTACCGGGTTGAGTGCGGTAGGGTTTATTTTCACGATCAGCAATCTTTTCTACCTTGGGTTACTTTTCGTGGTGGCAGGCATAGCCATTGCCATCACGGATGCCATGGAACGGACGGTGGCGGCTGACCTTCTGCCGGAGAATTTGCGGGGAACGGGGTACGGCACATTGGCTACTGTCAATGGGGTTGGAGATTTTGCCTCAAGCTCTGTGGTAGGTTTGCTTTGGACTGCTATCTCACCAACGGCTGGCTTTGGATATGGGGCAGCCTTGTGCATGCTAGGAGCTACGCTGCTGTTCGCTACAAGAGGGCGAGGCAAACACCTACCCGAATGACGCATTCCACTATTACTTGGCGTAAAGCTAATCCCATTCCGCCCCTTTATAAATAGCAAATAAGAAGTCAGGCCATTCTTGACCTATAATACTGTCTCTTTGCTAGGATAAGAACCTTGTGAACCCTGGCCATTGACCCCCTGTCCTATTTTGGCTATAATTGAGCCAAGTTAAATGGCGATGAAGCTCACCAAGGCGGCAATCGCCTCAACCGCCCTAGAGGGCTGATAGCTTCTACTGATAAACGGTAGAAGCTATTTTACTTTCCTCACTTGATTCCCCGACCGCAAGGTCGAGGGATGGAGTTCTCCTCGTATCCTTAGCTCAAATCGAAAAGGATGCAGGGCAAACGAAGTTTGGCATAATCAATACCCCGACCGTGAGGCCGTGAGAAATTCATTCCGGGTGGGTTTCAACTGGCCAATTACGAAGGAACAAATAGGATGGCTATCGAAGCCCTTGCCAATCCAACAAAAGCAAAGGAGGTGCAGCGATGAAGCAAAGAGAGAAGACTTATTATCAGAGCCTCTACCAACTGGCAACAATACTGAACTCAGCTCGTTCTCCAGATGATATTCTTCACTCTATCGTTGAAGGTGTGGCAAAGGCTATGGGCGCAAAAGCCTGCTCATTGATGTTGCTTACTCCAGACGAAAAGGTATTGCTTCATACCGCGGCTTACGGATTAAGCGATTGGTTCGTTAGAAAAGGCCCGGTATTAGCCGACAAGAGCATGTCTGAGACTCTTAAAGGCAAGCCAGTTACTGTCTTAGATGCTACAACGGATGACCGAGTTGAGTATCGGAAGCAGGTTAAGCAGGAGGGAATAGCTTCCATTCTGAGTATGCCGGTTAAGTTGAGAGAAGAGACGGTCGGGGTTATGCGGGTCTACACTTCTAAGCCGCGCCGCTTCACCGATGCTGATATTTCTTTTGCCACCGTGGCAGCTAACTTCGGTGCCATTGCCTTAGAAAGTGCGAGGTTTTACGAAACGCTTCAGAAAGACTATGACAGTCTAAGGCTGGAGATACAGCAACGACGTGCTGAGATGAGTTATGAGTCGATGGCTGAACCCCCCGTTGTACCTGCAGAAGAATAGTGATGTAGAAATGAACTGGAAAAAGCTATTCCGAGATTTGAAAAGATTGGAGGAAAGAGAAACCCGTGGAACTAAGGAGAGCGAAGGAGCCCGAGAGCTGTCAAAAAAGGATGAAGCGAGGAAAACTTGGGGGAAATTTGCTCCTTGTATAAATAGAGTTTCGTGGGAATTTATCAAGACTTTAGGATGGAGATTTGGCGGAGGGTATCTTGGGCCTCTTGGTATTCATCCAATTACCTTCTCGTTGTCAGATGAAACTACATGGGTCGGGCCAAAAGGCCTGGACTATTGCGCAAAGTCAATAACCTTAGCTTTGGATGCGGATGGCTCCACTCTCGAGATGATGGGGACTTGTATGACAGGAACTCGTACAAAGAATAATCAGGAAATCAAATGTACCAAGGTGTACACCATGCCTGCTGAGAGGTTGAATGAAGAGGAACTAGCGAAAACAATAGTGGAAATTTATAAGGAAATAGAAGCAATAAGAAGGATGTATTTTGCGGAATATGCTGAATATCGCAAAAAGCATCATATGACGACTTAAAACTAATTAAGTGTTTTGGAACGCCTCGAGCACTGAACATTCCGTCAGACTGTTTAGCGATGTCGTTGTCAAGGGAAAATGTCAGGGTTAACTGTTCAGCGATTTTGTCAGTACGTCACCAGAATACCATCATAGACAATCCCATCATCACAGGTTGTGGTGGGAACAAGCATTGCTTGCTCATT
>Ga0315280_10001790_pt1 | contig 36024 bp, 39 predicted proteins | sample YL17G06_40_MG_FD_203697 | JGI IMG/M metagenome (GOLD analysis project Ga0315280, IMG submission 203697) | Sediment microbial communities from Yellowstone Lake, YNP, Wyoming, USA - YL17G06_40 | ecosystem: Environmental > Aquatic > Freshwater > Lake > Sediment | place: USA: Wyoming | collected... | reverse complement strand
GGAGCGGTCTTTGGTATCCTTGCTGAAGGTGGTCTCCCGGCTGATGGACTTGGCTGGGGCGGGGGATTCCACCTGCCTATCGTCAATGCCACTGGCAAAGCGATGCAGAACCTCACCAGATGCACCAGAATGGCAAAACAGGGGGGCTAAGAGGGCGAGGTAGTGTATTCCCCCTTCCTACTTACCAAGCGAACGTGGTATAATAGTATCAAGATGCCTAATTCACATGCACAAAGAACCGCAGCCCATAAAGAAGCGGACAGAAGAGGGTGGTTCAGAAACGTCTCTTGGGCTAGGCAGAAACCTCACTTCCATTACCGCTACCGGCCCAGGAGACATTACCGCCCTAAAGCAAGCAGACCTCGCCGTATGCCCGATATACTTGCCCCCATAATCTTCTTCGGTGTGCCTCTGATAATAATCGGCGCGATAGTAACCTCTTTCATGGGCGTGCAGCCCCTGGCGTCTATTAAGGACAAGGTTGTCGCTGCCATTACTGATCCGTTTGTTGTTGATGAAGAGGAAGCTCAAGTTATAGAGAATGAGGTATTCCTCAGCATAAATCAAATCAGGCAAGAGAATGGGTTACCTCTCTGCCAACGTGACAACTTTATGGATGTCCTTGCTCGCGAACATTGTGTTTATATGGAAAATATTGGGAACTGTAATCACGATGGATTTGAAGCAAGGGCTAATCAGATAATATCCAAGTCTGGTGCCTCTTATGTGGGAGAGAACGTCGCTGGAAAATATTATGATGCGCCTGGTTTAGTAAGCGGATGGTTAGCTTCCCCTAGGCATAGAGAAACCATAATGGATCCTACCTTCACCCGAACCGGTGTTGGATATGTTGGTGGCTACGCCTGCCAGATATTCAGCGATTGAGATGGCGTTTACCGCCGGACTTTAAGCACCTTTGACTGCCTGTGGATGGCACCTTTGGCGACAAGCATCTTATCCTTGAAGCCGTCTCGCTGGTTCTTCCTGAAGACCACCTGGGCATTGACCATCTTCATTGCCCTGCCCGCGCCGACAGTTTTCACCAGGTCTCTGGCGAAGTCATCCATCTTGCTCTTCGGTATATCGGATATGGCCTGCCCCTCTTTGATATAGCCATGCTGAACAGCGATGTTGGTCATGGCGCCCTTTCTCAACTGGGGGATGACTTTAGGACCCAACCCCGGCCGCCCCCTATCCCTGATTCTAACGATGACTCCGGGGACCTGGGCAGGGTGGGTATAGACGCCACCTTGCCGGCGGTAACCTCTGCGTTTGTATCCGCGCCTTCTGGTAGTTAGAGTTCTCATTTACTTCTCCTCAATTCAGCCATAGAAACCCGTCCTTGTGCCAAAATGCCTCAAAGTCTGCTTGCTTGTTATTTGCAAAGAATGCGTAATAGAGACTCAGACTGATTAGGGCATGGCCATGTAAAAATTGTATATAACCCGGAAGGCGTGCTATCATCTTATGCTTCATAGCCTTCTCACTTTTAACTTGATTTTGCCCTCAGGGGTGACCTTGGCATTGTAACTCCCGATAGCCGCCGCCACTTCCGCTGGCATCTTGCTGCTCCCAAGAGGGTTAACTATCACTGTCTCTTCAGCTACACCCTTAATTACCCTGGGCTTGCCCCTGCCGGTTGAGGTGATGGTAATGTCCCCGGTGGTCCTCTGCCCGATATCCTGCTTGAACCTGATGGTGCCGGGAGCGCCTGGCTTCCTATGTGGCCCGCTGATGATGATATCCTGGAACCCGAGGTCAATCTTTAATGTTTCAGGGGCTTTACCAGTAATGGTCTGAATGGAGCGGTAGGCTGACTTGGCACCGCCCTTTATAATCTGAGCGTTGGGCGGAGGCTCACCGATAAATACTCCTACATCATCTTGGCTGGCGTATGGAGCTTTAACAGCATACCAGACATCCTTCGGCGGCTTACCGAGCGCCCCCTGCCGCCAGGCTATGGCTCCGGCAAAGTCCTGGCGTTTTGCCTGAGAGAGTTTAGTTTCATTTTCTCCCTTTCTTATTCTCTCTCTTTCCTTCCTAGTGAGAGTTGTTGTGGTTCTCTCTCTTAGTACGGTTTCTCTAGTCCCAGTTCGTTCTCGAATGTCCTGCCGTTCCGTTGTTCTTCTTCTGGTTTGTTCTCGCTCCCTCAGTCGTTCACGCTCACGCTGTGGTCTTGTTATCCTTTCGCTTCTTACAACTCTCTCCGTTGGTCTTTCCCGGGCACGAGGCACTGTGGGGACTTCACGCCTGGCGGTAATAGTAGGGCGCACTCTCTCCGGGGGCGCAGCTCTTCCCCTTTCAGCCATCCTTTCGGGACGCACGCCTTCGCGGCGCATTTCCTCTCTCGCCCTTGAAAGCGCTGGCGCCAGATTCCGGGCAAACTGCTGCATTCTGGCTAGTGTTCTGAAGTCTCTCTCGAGCTCATACCGGTATATATCCTCAAACCTCTCACGCCCCAATTCGGTTCGGTATTCCTTCTCAACCTGGCTGCGATATTTATCAAGTAATCGCTTGTTTTCCCTTTTGTAGACTTCCTCAAGCTCTCTTTCAAATACACGTTTGAAGGCTTCCGGGAGCTCAACTAATTTAAGTTTACCCTTGGCAATTTTTGCTTGGGCAATTAAATAGTCCTTCGGGATTGTTCCTATCAGCAGTTCTTTCTGGGTTACTTCAATAGCTTTTTCACCTACAAGGTCTATCTCAGCCTTTGTGAGTTTGGTTTTGTTGGGGAACAATTCTCCTGCTATTGTTTCAAAATTCCCCTCGTAAGCATCCACATAGGTATCTGACGTATATTCTCCTTTTCTCTCCGCAAGTTCCAAATCTTTTATGGCTTGTCTGGCCATGGATGCTCTTTCGGATTCTGTGAGTTTGATTTCCCCAATAAATTTCTTATATTCACTCTCGGGGATATCAAATATGGATACAGCATTACGTTGGCTACGTCCCGTAGCGTATCTTTCAATAAACTCGATGTCAGCTTTAGTCGGAATAGTCTTAACTACTGAAGCTGTATCGTCCAATCCATCATAAAAGTTCAGTCCCGTATCCTGTATCTTAGCTAATGTTTGGGCAGAACCACCGTGGATTACTCTGACCGTTCCTTTTTTAAGTTTGGGTAGCGATTGTAATAGTTTAGGGACATTATTGAAGTCCTCTGGCGGAGGTACCACTTCCTTTGGTGTCCTACTGCTAGCCCCAGCCTTAGCTGACAATTGAGAAGCCTTTAGCCTAGCTTCCGCCTTAATCCTGGCGGCTATCGCATCTATGCCGTTGGCGCGCCTTATATCAACACCAACAACCTCCATCTCCCTTACGCCTTTTGGTCCTGGCCTCCCATGAACGATATCTTTCAGGGTCCGCCCTGGGTGTTTGACAGCCTCAATGAAGTTCTCCAGGCTTACAGCGAGAGTGTGAAGCTTTACCCCGTATAACTGAGCTGCGGTAGGTGGCTCAGGGAGTACTCCTTTATCAGCAATCACGCGAATCGGCAAGAACCTTTCCTGCCGGCTGGAATAGGTGAAAAGGTCTGCTGACTTACCTGCCAGCATTCTGGTTACAAAATCGGCGGTTGGTTTTGGCACCTTAAACTCCGTTCTTGGCGAGGCTACAACTTCGGTCTCAAATGATCCCTTCCAGCTCTTTGATGGTTCATATAGACCCTTCTCCACTTGACGGATGAACCAATCAGATTGTGAAGCTTGAGCTAGTACCTCTGAAGGCACGCCTTTGATTTTACTGGTATCAGTCAGGAGAAGCACAAGGCCCGGGTTTTCTCCGACGGCGAAGAACTCAGCGGCATAAGGGGAGAAATAAATACCGGGTTCGCCTGTCCCCTTTGCCTTAATGAACATTTCCACATCTTCGGTAAACCGGTCCAGTAACTCCTTATATTGCGGCTTCTCCTTGGCAAGTGCCTCTACATCCTGCTTAAATTTGGGTAGGTCTTTAACCCTACCTTCCGCCCCTGTCTCTATCAGGTTGGAACCTCGTCTTGTTATCTGCTCCCCCAGACGCTCAACATATACCCCCTTCACATATTCTGCTGGCAGTGACTTGTATCCTTCGGGGTACCACCTGATATGATGCTCCACCGAATCCAAGTCCAGCAACTTCGTCCATTTATCACCTTTGAGTATTTCCAGTCCATGGGTAACACTTTGATAGGGAACACCCTTTTCTTTCAAAAGAGTCTGGATATCATGTAGCGCCGCCATCCGGTATTTCTTCGGGACGGCGACATCAATATCTCCGGGGTGGGCAGCCTTCTTAAGGCGTAGCCATTCCACGATACTGCCGTAATATCTGGCAGTGTATTTTTTCATTATTGCCTGTAGCTTAGAGGCAATAGACTTCGGGACTGATTCAACATCGGCGAGATTTAACCGCCTAACGATCGGAGCATCGATATCGCGTAGCCCGGCTACAATCTTCTCCCCTATCTTTGGCTTCAATCCCTTGTACAGTCCCTTCGTATCAACAAAGGAAATATCGCCTGTCCCATGGAACAGGCTATCACCAACCACTGCCTCGTAAGGTGTCTTGAGATACCGCACCGTAACCCCGCCAACGGTTACTTCACCGGACAGTTTCTCCCCTGGTTTTGTAGCCTCTTTCACAGCTTTACCAACAGCCCTGCCTATATCGGCTTTTAATAAACCTTCAACCCCAGCAGGTACTCTCCCCATGGAGAATTCTTTTCCAATCAGGCTAAAAGGCACTCCCTTCGGGTGTACCCATGTAATTATTCTGGCACCCATTCTCAAGGCAAACTTCCCGGTTCCATAGGCCATCGGACCAAGGGTAAGAATAGCATATGGTATGCCATAGGCAGGGTCTTTAACCACATTGACCGCCGTGTCCTTAGTCCAGTCCACCATACCCTTTAACACAACAAGGGTTGTTGCCCCAGCGCCAGTGATAGGGTGCTTAGTGGCCATACCTGCCAGGCCTGCCAGTGTCTGCCAGAATAGAACTGAAGACAAGGCGGTTGTCCCAACTCCCCCGGCAATACCTTGAAGAACTTTATCAGCCCAGGGTGTTTCTTGATACCGAGGAGTTAGTTTAGGTGCCTTAATCTGGGCGACTTGAGCTTCTAATCGTGCGAAGGGGACACCTATAAGAGTATTAAAATCATCAGGGGATAAATCGGTTACTTTCCTATCCATCAATTGCCTATAGGATTCTGCTGCCTCGGCTTCAGCCCAGGTTCCGACACCCCATTTGGCTCTTATATCACCCTGCTTTATTAACTCACTGAGCTTAGTTGGCCTAACCCATGTCGCCAGCTCTTTATCATATATCCAATCACCAGTCCACTTTATGCCCTGGTATTTCGCCATTGCCTTTGCTTCGTCTACAACTTTATCGCCGTATACCTGCCTGATAGCATCCTCACCTAAAGGCTTAAAAAGGTTCAACTTCTGGTACTGCTCATCACTAAGAAAATCCTGGGGCGGTGTGATACTGGTATCATATCCGGCAAGGCCGTCCGCCACCTTTTTGTCGCCAAATAATAGTTCGGCATCTCCTTTATTTACCTTGCCATCTCTGATGCCTTTTATTATCCCTGTCCAGTCATATTCACGTGTGACTTCACCCCCCGGTGAGATTGATGAACTAACAACATAGCCTGATAGCTTATCGGTAGCTTCATCGTAGGATTTTTGTTCTGCCTCTAGATAGGCTTCATATCCCTGCTCTTTGTAAATCTTGTATAGTTCAGGGTTTCCCTTCTCAAGTCCTTGTTCAAACTGCTCCCTATCCGCATTGTACTGCTCGATGACGGCATCAGAGGCTTGTGACAAGGTGATACTGCCATTTTTGTAACTTTCGTATATTTTGGGGAAGTTCTGCTGGAGGGAACTCAGAAATGAGTTAACCTGAGCAGCCTGAGCCTTCTGAAAAGCAACGATGTCTCCTGTAACCAGAATGTTGTAGAGGTCAGGTGAATCCTTCCTAAGTTGGGACACAGCATCCGGGGGATAATATATAATCCCTTTAGCATCCATACCAGCAAATAGGCTTCCCGCAAGAGATTTGTCCGCCTTCACCATTGCGTCAAACTGCGACTTGCCCCTGTCAAGTGCCTCCTTCAGGGTCGTGTCAAACAGCGCCTGCCCCATATCCTGCTGCGCCTTTTTCACTATGTCGCTGGCGTCCCCCCCGGCAAGCACTATTGCGGGGAACAGCGTTTCACCAACTTTTGAGGTGGGCTTAATATCATTTACAGACTTGCCCTGCCCCACCCAATAAGCCAACTGGGTCTCAAGGGGTGCGCCCTTCTCCTGCAGCATCTGCACCACAAGGGAGGGGCTGGCTGTCGCTAGAAGGGTTTCTGGGATATAATCCTTTACTGTCTTCCCTTCTGGGGGCGTGATTGGTTGTCCAGTCATAGCTTGGTACTCTTGTAGCGACTGCGTTCCACCAAGGCCAGGTAGATGTTGCGCAAAATACCAAGGTGGTTCCCCTGGATAACCGCTCGCTACCCACTTTACATCTCTCTCATACTGCTCGTATGTCCGCCCCGTAGCGGCAAGACCCAAGGCGATATCCTCCGCCTCCTCTAGCGGGAAGCTGGCTTTCTTTTCGCTCAACTGCATTATTTTCTGGGGGTCGGGCAGCCCGCCCGCTTTCGTCATCCCTTCCACAAATGAATTAAGAGTAGTTCCAGCACCAAGCTCAGAATCAAGGTATTTCTGCGCCCCCGTTTGTGATACTCCCGTCAGTCGGACTATTTCTTCGACGGTCATCGGCCGGTTTGCCCTCAATCCTGGAAGGGTTCTCGCAGAGGCGAGAACTGCCGCAGTTGCGCTCTCTTTTGACTGAGTTCTTGCAAGTTGCTCCTCATAGTATTTAGCTATGATAGCCGCATCGGCAACACCGAAGGCGTCGGGCGTGGACAGCGTTGCCTTGTATTTGGCCACGATAGCTTCGACATCGGGCGATGCCTTGTATGTGGCCGCAAGAGCCACATCGGCCGCATCCTGCTGCGCTTTGGCTATCCCCCTCTCCTCCGCCTTCACCGCCTCCGACTTCTGTGCCAACTTAGACATGTATGGTGCAAAGTTAAGGGCCAAGGCATTTCCCCCTGTATAGGCGTCAATCGGTACTTTGCTAAACAAGTCTTTATACAGCGAGAGTGCCTGGTTCCGTTGCTCGATTGTCTGCGCTAACCCCACCGCTGTAGCTATTTTGCTCAACACAGAAACTGCGCCCCCTGCCTCCACCACTTCCCCAGTATAAAACCGCCCACTTTGTGAGTCATATCGTTGCCCAGTGGTGAGTGTTACCGCTTTGGCTGCGGTCTGCGCATCCTGAAGTGCCTCCGTTGCCTTCGCCGCAAGCACAGGGTCGGGAGTAGGAATTGCTGTTCCCGTTGCTACCTGTGCTTGGCTTGCCAGAGAGGATGAGACCTGACTGACCGTATCCTTGCCGAAAAGCAGATTGAGGTGTTCCACGCTAACATTGTCCTGGATGGCCTTCGCCAGGTCATATTGGTTATCCTGTCCAGACGCTTTGTAAGGCTCAAGGGCTTTCAGGGCATCCTGGTGTACTTGTGCCTGTAAAATAGTATCCTTGTCGAATAGGAGGTTCAAATAATCCGTGCTGACCCCAGACTTAACAGCGGCATTGAGGTCATACTTATCATCCCCTATCTTGAAGGGCTGTACCACCTCCAAAGCGGCATTATACTGAGCCTGCTGCTCTGGTGTGGAGAACTGCATAAGCTGCTGTTGCCCGGTACCATATCCACCTAAGCTCACCTGCCCTATAACCTGAAGCTTATCCTTTCTTCCTGGAAACTGGGTAACTGGAAATAAAGTAATGCCTTGACCCATCTGCTTTAACCTCCCTAATCAAGCCAATAAGCAATGCTTCTCCAAGCCATATAACCAGCTAAAAATAGAACCGGTACAGCCTCCATCCAAGATGTCTCAGCAAAGTGAAACCCGAATAGAAGCAACCCAACAAGTGTGCCAAGATAAAGGAAGATGTTTTTCTGCCACATGGTTAGAGCACTGATGCCAATTATAAAGATAGCTTCCGTCTCGGTCATTCTTCCTTCATTCTCCTACCAATGTAGTACCTGCCATACAAACCCGCCTACTATTACCACGAACACGACTAAATACGCGGCAAGGGCAAGCCACCAAACCCAAGTGCTTTTAATTCTTTCTTCCCGCCTCATACATCACTTCTCCATAAAAAGACATCACGGCTGGTAAGGCACCCCATTGTAGATGCGGTGTTTTATTACAAAGGCCAATTCTTTGCCGATGGTGGAGTTTAGCTTCTTAACCCGCAGAACCCTGGCTCCACCACGCTCGAGCTTGCGCCTGGCCTCCCTGGAGCTCACAGCCAACTGCCCTATGGTCTTTTGTTTACCCTTACTGTCTAGGACTACGGCCTCATATACGCAGTTCGGGCTGACACTCTTGGGTGGTGTGGATAATTTCAGGCGAGAGCCACTCAGCTTTTGCAACCGCTTCAATTCGCCTTCAGAAATCATTCTTTCATCAGCCTCCGTCCCAGCTTCGCCAGGGTCGCTGCGTCAAGCCCCTTTTGAGCAAGGTCACTTAGCAATTCTCTATCATTGGCGCTGGATGATACCCCAGCCCCAACCTCCCCAGGGGCGGGTTCGCCTTCCTCCCCTTCCGCGGGTCTTCTAAGGTCTAAGGTAAGCTTGGGCTTCTTGAATTGCACCTGGGTCAATCCTGTCCAAGTATCAACGTCAGCAAAGCTGTTGTAGTAGGGCCATAATGGCTTCGCCTTGAGTAGGAACTGAGGACCTGGTGTCCAGGGTTTGCCAGTAAAGAAACCCTTGACATCAAAAAAGGAGGCACTGATTAGTTCCCCACGCTTTACCCCCTCCTCCTTGCCCCACGGTGACCAGTAAAGGTCGGAGCAGACTATCAGGACATGGGTAAGCCACCGGATACGGTCATCTAGCCATCCCCAGTCCTGGACGGTATAGATGATACCTATGTTACGATGGCGGCGCTGGGCAGCCAGATTAGCGAAGAGATAACTGAGTACCGACATATGCCGGCGGGAGTTGAAGAAGTTCTGTATCTCGTCAATGCAAATCAAAACATCGCGGAGCTCCGGGGGCATCGTAATCCACTGGTCAATATCAAGCGGCTCGGAAATGGGCTTGCCATGGCCATTGGTAACCTCAAACCCCGGGAAGGCAAGTAGCTTGCCGCCGCGGGCTTTATGTAGCAAACCAAAGTAGGCCATAAGTAGGGTCTTCCCCGCGCCCTCGGGACCAGTAATGCCTTGAATCACTGCTCCTCCTGACCGGCGCCATCCTTATGTTTGCCCCGTCCCCTCCGCTCCTTCACCCCATAAAGCGCCGGGGCGATTATATTGGTCACACCCATCAGGAGCTCACGCCGGGATAGACCCCGAACAGAAACTGTGCTCGCCAGCCAGTTGGACAGCACCTCTTTCTCAGCCGGTAAGTTAAACTCCACACACTTGGCATAATAGAGCACGGCGGCATTTCTTTCTCTCTCATCCTTGAAGATGCAGCGCATCAGGAGTTCCTTGGGGTCTTTACCGGGGTGGGTAAATTCCTTGAACATATTGGGGAACTGCTGCTGGCTCATCAACCCCTCAAGAGCCCGTGGGTCATTAAGGGGGAAGTGCCCATTGCCCTCTCGCTTTATCCTGGATCCTTGGAACCCTAAATTTCTATTTTGCATCACATCATTTACCCCACCAATGAACTAAATATCAAATAGATTAAAAGTAGCAGTACACCTATTAGGACATACATGCCTATAATCTTAAGCTTTTCCAGAAGCTGACTATGCAACGTAAAAAGAATCATTGCCTCCCTTTCCCAGAATAGAGCGCGATAGAGCTTCTCCGGTGTCTCTCCTATAGCAGAAGACGGCACGAAGACTTCGAGAGAATCGCCATTCCTCTTCATCAGATATATGGAGCTTCTCCCGTAGCGCCATAATCGCCCTTTGGGTTCTTCAACATGTTCAAGGGCGAATCCCTTTTCCGGGTCTAGGACCATGGTATTCAGTTGTTCCTTTGTTTTCTTACCCATTAAAATATTCCTCCTCCACCCCCGCCAAAATTGGGCATGTGTAGTTTGCCTGATGTAAACAGCCCAAAAACGACCAGGAGGCAGAAGAAGATGCCAAAGATAATCGCCAGTAGTTGAACTGTCTCAGCTACCTTACTGCTCTGTGATTTTTTCTGGATGCGGGCTCGGGCTGCCGATGCGTTCTCCTGGGCAATCTTAGAAATGTCCTTCTTCATGTGTTTGCTGTTGTCCTGACTGTTAAGAGACACGGGGGCGCAATCCCTTTCCGTTATCACCTGAAAGAGCCTTTTAGTGCCCCTCTCTGGGATACAACTATCAGGGAATAGCCCCCATGCCTCTGCGGTCTTATGCTCAACGATATAGCCCTTGACGACAGACAGGGTAATATCAAGCATTCTGCCATCCTCAGTCAGCAGAAGGCAATTTTGTTTGCGCTTCTTACTACCGATGCCTAACATGTTCGTAGGATAAGCAATGTAGGTTTAGTGTAGTCCTCTACCGGCCTTACCTCCGCCCCCGCTCCTGAAGCCCTGGAAACTTAGGAAGCCACCACCAAAGAGGAAGACGAGAAAGACCAGGGTCGGAGCGATCTTGACTATGGTTTCAAGCCCGGTAAATTGACTAATGGTAGTATTATCACTGGCAGTCCACGCGAGGATCGTATTCGTACCGGTCAGGACCATAGGGAAGATGATGAAGGCGACAGCTATCATCATCAACCCGACGATAATCGCAATCGTATTGCTACTCATCCGAAATCACCTCCTTTCTTCAAAGATTTTTGCCGCCTATTGTGATCTAGTCGTCAGTGTAATCCTCTACCGGCCTTGCCTCCGCCCTCGCCCCTGAAGCCCTGGAAACTTAGGAAGCCACCACCAAAGAGGAAAGCGAGAAAGACCAGGGTCGGAGCGATCTTGACTAGGGTTTCAAGCCCGGTATAGTCAGCAATGTTGGCATTGCTGAGAATCGTCCACGCACCGGTCAGGACTATGGGGAAGGTGATGAAGGCGACAGCTATCATCACCAACCCGGCGACAACCTTGGTCGTATTGCCACTCATCCGAAATCACCTCCTTTCTTCAAAGATTTTTGTTTTTCTTCTCAAGATCATCTATCCTTAAATCCAGAAAAGACACCATAACCAGCTGCTCCCAACAGCAACAGCCAGAGCAACATTGGTGTCATCCCAACGAAAGCACCAAAACCAGTGTAGGCGGTCAGAGCGTCAACCTCATAGACAATAGTGGCTTTGGTAGCCTCGGCGTGCCAGCCACTCAAGGTCAATACCTTAGTCGCCTCAACATAACTGATAGCAGTCAAGGTGTTACTCTGGTCATCAACGGCGCTTATCACGCTGTCGGGGTCCACCTGCCATAAATCGTGCGTCAGGGTGACATTGCTACCGGACTTGGTTAAATCGGTATCGGTTCGCTCATTTGTCTGAAGAGTATGGGTGGAACTCAAGACCATAGGGAACAGCATTATCAATATAAATGCCCCCATCAAACCCATAAGTATCTTACCCATATCAGAATACCCTCCTTCCTTAGAGACTCAGTCAATTTATTATTAGCACACCAAAACACCCAAACCGTTAGCACGGTGCTAACGGCTTCTGCTAACAGTACATTTATACTTTAGTTAAAGGCATGAAACCCGGCAAGGTGGTAGAATAAAACTAATGGCATATCAAGCACCAATAAAAGTGCCAAACTTGGATAAATGCCTTTCCCGGATACTTGGCTTACCGGGAGATATAAAGTTCATCCGAGAAAGGGAGGGGCTCAGTATCGGGAAGCTGGCCCACGCCTTGGGTGTCTCAAAGACCGAGGTCTGGCACTGGGAAAGGGGAAACCGGATACCAAAGGAGCCACTGATTTGGTTGAGCCTAATAGAATGGGCAGACAATTTAAGAAACCCAGCATCATAGCTTTAACCCTGATTGTGGTAGGTCTCTTTCTGCTTTTGCTGGTGGTACCAGTATTGGCTGATGACCCACCTGCGCCAGACAACCTACAGATTGAGTCGGTAAAAGTCTTCCACAATGTCATTGAGGAAGATGACTTTACCCTCGTTTTCCACTACAACATCCATTACAGCGCTGCGAACCAGCCGGATGATCCGGCAAACAAGCTGTTCACATTTAGACTATTGGACACCGATGGTGTTGACCATCTGGCGGCGATTGTCCCCTATGCTTTCTACAATTCAGGCTATGACCAGGGCTGCGCCGCCTTCTACTTCTCCCCTGATGCTCCTCCTGATTGGGAATTAAGCTATATCGTGAGAATATCAGGCAACCCCGAGTACTTTAGCAGCCCGCCGTTGGTGAGCCGCACCCTCATTTCTTCAGACTACTCCCAGGTAAATACGCAGGAGGAAAACCAGACGCAGCTTGGATACTACATCTTCGATATCGCCAGTGACCTGGCAAGCAACTGGAGTACGCCGCTTTTTTATACCGGGGATCTAGGACAAGTACTGAACACCACCGGCGAATCCTACTTCAAGGGGGCAATCCCTGGCCTGCAGGTTATGGCGCCACAGATATTCGCTATCCAGACCACCAACCCTCAATATACCCCGACGGAATGGACGGAAGCCAAAGGCAAAGCCTATGAGGAACAATTTGAGAATACTTGGGTGGGCAAGAGCCTAGAAGATTTAGGTAATCTGTTCCACATCAAGTGGACCGTCTTAACCGGTATGATGATTCTTGGGGTAATTATAGCCATTGCCGTCTGGTGCCAATGGAAGTATAGTACCACCAAGCCAGTGCTGATAGCCGGTGCCATTGTAATAGTTGGTGGCACTAGAATAGGATTTGTGGCACCGGCAATAATGGCGATAACGACAATACTCTTCGCCCTCTTTCTGGGGTATGTTTGGATGTTTAGACATGGTTAAAAGAATACTGCAACTCAGCTTAATACTCATAATAATGGGACTATTGGCAGTGGCTCTGCCAGTCTTAGCTGTCAGTGTAACCAATGCCCTTTACAGAGCCGATATTGTGATAGCAAACACCGGGACAGCAGCAACCAATGTCGCTGTCGTGTGCCCTATCAACACCCAGGCTCTCATTGATGGCAAATATGTCACCACAAACTTATTGAACACCGCCACTCAATTCAGCGGTGGTGATATTCCCTATATGCCTGGAGTAAATACTAACCCATGGGTATTCTGGGTTCCTAGTATTCAAGATAATGAGACAAAGCCCTATATTTTCTATGCTGGCGGTCCTGCCATGCAAACAGGGTTCAACTACTTTCCCGCTAGCGGAGGCATGACCACAAGCGACAATGATACTTCCCTTGAGTTGGGCAATAACTTCACCATAGAGCAGAAGGGGTATGTCGATACCTCTTATGTTGCTGACAAGAACCTGGTTTACAAGCAGGGTGCCTTCAGGACTTGTGTAAGCTCTACAGGAAATATCACATCTGAAGTATTTGCTATTTCTTCCATAAGCCCTTATAGCTCTACATCTGATGGTCGCATCTATACTTCAAATGCTGTATATGATACTGCTTGGACGGCAGCGAGTGGAACTGTGGATAGTTCCAACACAGGCATTGGGCAGTTTATATCAGGAGGAACTTACTCTATATTTAGGTCATTCTTCTATTTTGACACCTCTCCTATTCCAGATGATGCAACAATCACTAATGGCACATTGAAGCTGTATGGAAACACAGATGTTTCAGATACTGATTTTCTAATGACTATCCAAAATGGTCAACCCACTTACCCCACAGACCCTATGGCTGCCACGGACTATAACAAGGTATATTACTCAGGCGATGGCGGCTCGCTGACCACGGTTGGCTTCACTACCACTGGTTATAATAATATCCCCCTGAATGCGGCGGGCCTAACCTGGATAAGCAAGACTGGCACGACGAAACTTTGTGTCAGGAGCAGCAGGGAGATAGCGGGTACTGCCCCCACTGGGAATGAGATTGTGGCGGTGGAGGTTGCTGAGGGTGCACACGACCCACAGTTGGTAGTAAACTATTATGAAACAGCAGCAGCAACAGTTACTGTCACTGGTGTCACAAGCGGAGTGCGGAAGATTGTCACTTCGGACAACACGACAGCAGTTACCCTCTCGGTGTACGACGCTAGTGATGCGCTCATAGGCACGAACTCTGTGGCTTTTTCCGATAATGTCTCTAATAACAGCAATAACTGGTCATTCCTAACCAACGGGTCAATGCCTTACATGGAATATCAAAAGATATGGATTGGTGGAACAGCACCAGCGAACCTGAAACAGCACATTGTCTATGAGCGCAACACCGTCTTTAACGACCTGACAGAATATAACAACGATGCCACACCAACCTTCGTGACCACTTCAAGCGACCCTGACGTCTCGGCAACCCTTCAGAACTTCAAGCCGATAAAGGAAGCCATATGCACTTTTGGCAGCAGTGAAGAAGTGCCTGAGATGCTGATAACGCCTCCTATACAGCCTCCCGAATTTTTCGGCGGGGAGGAGAGTGGGATTTTAAACATCCCCGGTGCCGCAGTTATCAATACTCTGCTTGATTTCGCGGATATTCCTCTAGATTTCTTCTGGATAATGTTTATTTATGGCCTAGCAGTAGGAGCTGTTCTTTTGAGTTACCACTTTATCAGGAGCAGCCTACTTTGGCCTACTGTGATTGGGGGGGTAGTGATATTATTCTTCAGCCTGGTTACTGGGGGGAACCCGATATCTTTATGGACACTCTTTATCTATGGCATTATAGCTACCGGTGTACTGGTGTCGGAAAGAGTTTTTGGGTGGTAAAAGTATGAACCCGAAACTGATAATGTTTGTCTCCTTCGTCTTCCTTATAGGTACCTTCACCTGCCTCATTATCGAAGGTGCTTACTTCGGTACCGAGGAACTAGATATTGTCAATTCCCTGACCGGCTTCAACATCATTCAGGTCAGTGGCGCTGGGGTATGGACAATCCCCAAGCTAGCCTATGGATTTATGACAACCGGACTGCCGAAATTAATATTCTGGGATTACAACTTCTTCCACGGCGCTTACTTCTTCTTTAGGCTACTTTTAATCATGACTCTTAGTATGGGGGTGGTCTGGGGAGTAATACAAACGTTCCTACCAGTAGCGCAAGGAATATTAAGTCGGTTTATGGGGGGGGGGTAGCAGCTGGTCCCGTTCCTGCTTCAGGAGAAAGAACTTCTGGTTTAACCGCCGGTACTCAGTTAGGCTAAGGTTATGATTAACAATATCCGCAATCTCAACCGCTAACCGCTGGCATTTTCTCCGCACTGGGCAAATTTCACAACCAAGGACACCAAGCTCATCGCAGCACTTAACCCAGGCCTTGGTCAGTTCCAGAACCAGCGGGTCATCAATATTGGGTAGTACACCTTCCCTTTGGAGTCTTACTGCTTTGCTCATTATCCCCTCCTTCTCCAAAAGAGGTCCCTCTTTTATTTTCAGCCACTCGGCTCAAAGACCCTTCGTCTTAAAAACGGCCGCCAAAAAGCAAAGCTAAACCCCACGCCTAAACCCCCTCCCATGCTGGCACCCTAGCCGACCGTCTTTTTCGCTTCCTTTTGTCTTTCCCTCTGATTGGCAATTTCCCACCAAGTTCGTGCCGGCGCCTCTCTATACCAGCCTTTGTTCTCTCGGATATCCGCTGACTCTCTGTTCTAGCCATCCAACCAGCTATAGCCAACAGGATGTCATATAACTCCCCGGGAGCCTCAGACCAGGACTCCTGGTAACTGATAACCCTCACACCATACTTGCCCAGTTTGTCAACAAGGGTCATAATGGCCAGCGGACCTTGCCGGCTTAACCGGTCCAGCGCCCAAACATAGATAACCTTGAACCTGCCGGTTCTGGCTGCCTGCACTAGTCTTGAGAGTTCATGCTGATGCCCGGCGCGCCAGGCTGTTTCCTCCTCTTGGTAGACCTGGACAACCTCATCACCCCGCCGTGCCGCCAAATCTCGCAAGACAAGCAACTGGTTCTCAATGTCTTGCTCTGTTGTTGATACGCGGCAATATAAAGCAGCTTTCATTAATATACTACCTTAAAACTTATCACCCACACCCAAGGGTTTGTCTTCCAGCCATAACCCCGCTTTGCGTTGAGAGAGTCCCAGAACTTTCCAAACTGGTTCGTGCAGGGCAAATCGGCATAGGCGTTGGGATTATCGTATTCGGCTGGATTAAGTCCTTCGGCTTCGGCATCTGCCTCGCTTATCTCCTGCAACCTCTCCACCCTTATCTCAGTAATCTCAAGCAGTATCCGAGAAGCCCATCGGGGCATAAAGAGAGACGGTTGCCATTTCCCGCCAATGTCGCCACTTCCAACATTAAACCAATCACTAATATCCAAACCATCGGCTTTATATCTCGGCGTGCATTCCTTTTCATCTTCGGGCATCTCATTGGGTGCTTCAAGTATGTAGGTCTCCTTCACCCAGAGCCTATCGCTAGGTTCGTCTTCTGTCCGTTCCTGTATATCCAAGACAAAGCCTGCGCCGATTTTGGTCTTCCCTCGTTGAACAAGATAGCCTTTGGGGTGAGGATAACCATAAGGGCAAAATACTCGTTGGACAGTCTGCGCCATATCACCCTTGGTGAGAGGGACTTTTAGATATGCTCCAGCAGCAAAAACCCCACCATCGGCGTAGGCTTTGTCAAGGTCAGGTTCATAGGGTAGCATCCATTTGGGTAACTTAACTATTCGCCTTGTCTGTGTCTTCCTGCCATCAAGGATTGCCCTGACATTATCGGTTGAAAAAATTATTGGTCGTTCTTTCACTTCTCCTTCCTCCTCATATCTAGGGAAGGGCGAAACTTGATTAGGTTCTGGGGTTGCTTGGTGAGGAGATAGAAGCGGTGTTGGGGTCTGTCTTTAATAACCTCAAATATTTTCTCTTGCCATTTCCTCGGCACCCAATCACCAAACAGTTCACCCATATCACAGACGAATACCCCTACTGGCATTATTGGGTTGTAGGGTTTCTTTAGTCTCTCCTCCCAGAAGCGGGGATAGAAGGGGTCAAGGTTCGGATAGCCCTCATATCCTTGTGGTGTTGCCGTGCAAAAGCTCTTATTCGCCAGATACCTCTGTTTCAACCGCCCATTAGCCAGCTTCCTTGCGTAACAGTAAGGGCAGCCATTGAGACAGCCTGTAATTGGATTCCAAGTATATCCCTGCGTACCATCGGGGTTCTTAACCCATTCAATGTTTGTGTGGTTCATTAGCGATCTTCCCTCCCGGGCAGCTTCCCTACCGCCAGCACCTTAGCTCCCAAATACTTTTTAGCCTCGTGGGCCATTCTTATCATTCCCTCGCCGATCTCTGTGAACTCAATCAGCTCCTGGACCATGTAAACCGGGTAACCAATTGGATATCCGGTGACAAGCTCATCTCTGACGATAACAACCACGTCGTTGGTTAGGGCACTGCACCGCCAAAGACACCAACCCGGACTCTCGAGCAGCCTCTGGGTCTCCGCGACAACCACTTCGACTGGCACGGGTTCCGCGGCGGGCTCCTTCGCAGCAACCGTCACCGCGGGTTCCCCCCAGTCTGGCGTCCCCCATACTGAATCAGGTAGTTTACCCATCACTAGACCTCCTTACCACCATTAAGATAATGCACCCTTTTAGCCGCACTCTCTCTTGTTTCGTGGTCGCTATCGGGATGCCATTCCCCATCAGGCGAATAAAAACCTACTGTCCAGAGATTGTGCTCCGACTCAATGTAGACATACATCATTCACCTCCCAAAACTTATAGGCTCTTATGTTTTTTTTGGTAACAGTGGCAACAAGGACTAAAAACGAGGCAAATTTAGCTATAATCTCTATTGTTGCCACTTTGTTGCCACTTTATTTATCTTCTTAGTAGTTTAGATATAAAACTGTTGCCACTTTGTTGCCACTGTTGCCACTTTTTCCATTCTGTTGCCACTTTTTCTCTTTCTCCGCCAGATATAGCTTTGTATCTGGCTGTTGCCACTGTTGCCACTGTTGCCACTTTATTTATATAACCCCTCTATACTTTTTCACCAGCATCAAGGGCTATTTTCCTTAACTTTACGACTCGTTTGAACTCTCCGTATATCCTGACCGGGTTGGTGCACCGGCCATCCTGGCAGACGGTCGCACCCATGCGCCGTAGGTCCTTCCAGACGGCAAGCTGCTTGAAGGTAAAGGGCTCCCCGGACCGCTGGCAGAATTCATGAACCGCGGCATAGGCGGCCGACGGGTTGAGCAGGTAATAATCGTCCTCGCCCGTCCAGCCTATCGCCTGTTCTCCCATGATGGCTCTCCGGGGGGCTTCCTCATCCTTGTGCCAAAATACCCCTCGCCCTTGGTCTATAAGTGTCCTCAAAGCCCCTAGGAAGCGTTTGCCAGGGCGCTCCTCCTCCACCCGGCCGCCCTGTTTGGCGGCAAGATCTATAAAAAGTTTCCACCCGCTCTGGCGGTACTCATCTGCCTTCTCAGTGGTCAAAATCCCCTTATCTTCAGCGAAGGCGATCGCCAGGTTTAAGCCGGCATAGAGCCAGGCTACCGCCTCCGGGAGGCGGGGGTGGGTGGCTTCAACCTGGGCCTGGTTACGCCACCCTTCCCAGGCCTTGGGTAGCTTCTTTGCTATCTCTTCCCAGTTTTCCCTGAGCCAGGCGATATAGCTTGACATTGCATAAGGGTATAGTGATGCCTGCCGCTGCGCTTCGGTGAGGCGGCTGGTGTTGATGCTATCCATTTCGAACTCAATGGCGAATAGCCGAGCGGTGTGGCTCTGGCCACTGGGTAGTTGCTCGCCAGTTGATATCAGCAACCCGCGGGGGATATATTTCGCCCGGCTCGAGGTATCGGAGCGCAGTCGCCCCCGGCCTATCCGGTTGCCCTGGGCCCGGGCGACCTGTTCCGCTTTTACTTCATATTCTCTGGCTTTGGTCATGTCTTGGGCCGGCGCCCAGTCGTCAATTACCAAGGGGATATCCTTGGCAAGGGCCATCATCTTCTCCAGGTAATTGGCAGTATCCCGCCAGGATGCCGGCAGGGAACGGACGGTGAAGTCGCCAAAGTGACACAGGGCCAGTGCTGCAATTGTAGACTTAAATGACCCCGACGGCCCGACCAGCCACAGGGTGAAGGCGGGGCATAATAATTCGGAGAGTGGGGCCAGGTACATCGCCGCCCATAAGGACATCACCACCATCGGTTCCCCAAGCTCGAGAAACTGTAAGCTGGCTTTTATCGATTCACTATCGTCGGCAGGAGGTAGAGGCAGAACATACCGGTGCAGTGATCCCTCCAACTCCACCTCGATATCGGGCAGGCCGAGGGCACCGCCGGCGGTGAGGTAGGTTAACTGACCGTTGATTTCACGCCAGCCGGTATGAGTATAGACGGTCTTCTGCTTGGCCTCCACCGATAGCAGTTGGATGGCCTCGCGCAAGCGGTCCTTGTAGGTCTGGCCAGCGGTTATAATCGCCCTCAAGCCCCACTCGCTGGTCACCCAGTTGAGTGCGTTAAAACTTGAGGCGGCTACCTCGATAAGGGGAAGATGCTGGCTACTGCCGAGGATACCCATAATCTTGAAAACCCGGGAGGTTTCATGTCCATTGTCCTTCAGGATATCCTCGGTCACCTGGGCAATGAAGTTGCACAGCGGGACCTCCACTTTCCCATTCTCGGTCTGCTTTATCCAGCATATCCTTCCCTCCTGCAGGCAGTAGGCTTCGTGGGATTTGTCTCTTAAAGAAGGTAGCTCCGCCTCCTCCAGCACCTCAAGCCCGGCGAGATCCTTTAGTGTGTGCCCTTGAGCCAAGTAGTCGTCGGCGCCCACTTTCTCGCCCCCGGCCCCAGGGGGTAGTTTGATAATCCTTACCTTCGCCCCCTTCCTCTTCAGATGTTCGCTCAGGCGATTGAGCGCCAGCGCTACCTGTGGGTTTGAGATGCTATCCGAATCAAAGACCAGATAGGCTAACCTTTCCTTGAGGGTAATATAATCGAAGTCAGCCAACACCGTTATACCGCCGAGGGGATTTCTCCCCTTGAAGGACCACACCCCGGTAAGCCCCACAGCACAGGCTCCCTGGGTGGCTAGGGCATCAACCTTTTTGACTCCCTCCGTGAACCATACAGGAACCTGCGGGTTGCCCAGCTGCCCCCGGCACCGCGGCGGGACGTCAAGGCGGACTGAGGAACTTAGAGGGTTTTCATACTTGATAGTCTTGTCCCTAGCGTTTTTCCGTGGGTGCTCCGGGCGATATTGGTAGCTGACCACCGAGCCGTCAACACCATGAATGGGGATTAAAATACCCGGTGCTCTTTGCTGCGCTTTGCTGAAACCAGTTTCTTTGAGGGCTGTCTTGCCGAGTACCGTTTTATATCCCCGTTCCTTAATCACCTCAATGGAGATGGCGCTTGCCTTGAGGTGGTCCAGGTGGCTTTGAAATAATTCTGGGATCTCCTTGGAGAATATATCTGTCAATGGTTTCTCCTTGGTGTACTATCACTTCTAACCTCTTCCGGCTCTGGCGGGGTTTAGCCGGTCAGCACGAAGGCTGGCACCATTTGCAAGCATCACCCCACCAGAGCTCCAATCCCTAAAACCAAATCGCTGCATAAACCGGGATCACATTGCCCTGCCACTGCTCAGCGGTAGTCGTCGTTATTGTAACCTGGTTTACCACATCATAGGTCTGACCCGCAGCCATCGAGAAAGCGGTCATTGTGCCAGGGGTGAACAATATCTGGTTGCAAGTGGTGGGAGTAGGGCGGGAATAGGTCGGGGTAAAAGTTGTGATATACGTCCAACGGGTCAAGCTGGCACTGGCTGCATCCCCAGTCGGTGTCAGACATAGCAAAACCAAGCTGTAATTCACATACTGGTAGGTGTTAGTCCCGTTCACGATATGGACCGTGAAGTTGTAAGTAGTCGCAACACCTGGCCCTGTGTAAAGGTATATCGGCGACCCTTCCTTAACCGTAAGCGTGACCTGCCCACTAAGGGTATCTTGGTTGGTGCTGCCTGTTGCTAGTTTATCCTCCAGAGCCTTTATCCTGGCTTCCAAGGCAGCTACCTTGGCACCATCTGTGCTGTTTGCGGACTTGAGGACGGTTATGTCGGCTTTGATAGCAGCTATGTCGGACTTTACCTGACTAACATCCGTCTGCAGTGTGCCGGTGCTAAGGTTTGTCAGTTTGCTGTTTTGGGTGGCATCGCTGGATTCAAGGTTGTCCACACGCGCAATAAGTCCCCGGATTGTTGCTAGGTCGCTATCCGTTATGGTGGTGCCATTACAGGCAGTTTGCCCGAGCAGTAGAGCTGTTAGAAGTAGTACCAGTGAGATTGTTATTAAGGCTTTTCTCATTTTTATCGCCTCCTTTCCTAAGCCTTTATTTTGCCCTCGCTCTGTTCTTTGATGAGAGCTTACTTAATTTGGCGCGTCTAAGAGGGGCTGACGCCCCTCGTTCTTCTCCTCCGCCGGGTATCGGCAAGGCGAGTTGTAAGGGCTTTTTAACCCTTTTATTTTTTGTGCTTGCCACAGAGGGGACAATCAATGTCCCTTTGTTGTGTGCAGCAACAGCCGTTTTTTGCGCTAGATTTTGACTTGGTGGCGTTTGGCACATATTCCCTGAAGTTTTCTGAGGTCTAGGTATCCAGGACGGTTTTCGTGATGGATCTAGTGTCTCCGCCTCTCTGAGCAAAAAATCATGGCAACCCTGGCAGTAGCGTGAGTCAGGAGACTGCTCGCCCAGGGGCTTTGCTATCAGACATGTCTCACACCAGAAGTGGGTCCCGGCGGCTATCAGTTCCCTATCACGCTTAGCATCAAATATTGCAGTTGCTTGCGCCATCAACTTCCTCAAAATCCCAGCATGGGGTAAAGGGTTATTCTTCCCCTCTGGTGTCCGTTCCCACCGCACCGGTGGTGGTAGATATTGTTGCCGTCGTGCTCTATTCTCCTGTGGCTCTCCAGCTTGAGGATTTGGTGGTCGCTATTGACCCAACCATCCAAGGAGAAGTGCTCAAGACAATCCTGGCACTGGCAGAAGAAGGGGATTAGCTTAGCATCAGCTCTTGATTTCATTTCTATTCCTCTGTCTTTGTGCCTTTAGCGATACAATTCGGGCAAAGGAAAAAGTAAGTGTCATCAGACGGTTTGACATTTATGCTTCGGTACCGCTTCTCCCAGCCCGCGGGTAGCTGATCAACTGGAGCCTGCCCGGTAGCGCCGCAACCACTGCAACCATACCCAAAGAGCTTCTCCGATATGAAGCAGAGTCCGACTTCGCAGAGGATAAGCCCCAGGCCGATCCTGAACTCCCTGGTGTCTATCGAGGCAACCGGCCCCAGTATCCAGGCGTCAGTATAACGGACAAAAAAGGGTTGACATTTCATGGGCACTTCTCCTGGGTCACTTCATCCCTCTTTACTTCCATGGCTTAACCTCATTTTGAGCTACTCCGAATATAGATAAGCAATGAAGATAGCCTCTGGTGAACGCAGGTCAGCTCGGCGAGAATAGCATCAACCGCTTTAACAGCATGGGGAGCTCGGGGTGACGGCTCCTTTGGTTCAATTATAATTCCCCTCCCCCACACCCCGCCGTCGCGATCTTGGTACTCGACAAGTAATACTGGCAAAATGATGGCCAGCACGAGTAGTAGCCACCCACACCACACATTCGCCTCAAACCAGTTTTCCATGACTACCTCCTTCTGCCCATGGGTGTTCCTCAGCATGGTCTTTGTCCTCAACTATTTTTGCTAACTCGTCCAGCCCTTCATCGGTGGTCTTACCGTTAAACATCTTGAGCATCGTTAAAGGTATAGTGGCCGCGTTTACGATATGTAGCTCCTCCTCATTCATCTCCGAGATTGGCTTTTGCTGGAGTAATGCCTGGGCTTGTCTAAAGATGTTGTTGTTAGGCATGCTCACTCCTTACCAGTCTGCTGGGAAACTATTGCTTCTGCCTCTTTTATGGCTTGCTCTTTGGCTGTATCAAAGAAGCTCCCTTGGGCAGCACCGGCCAGTGCTTTGAGCGGGGTGCAGCGCTGGTGGTTCTGCGCCATGCGCCTGGGGTTGTTATGGATGTACCTGAGGGTCGTTTTGAAGTCTTTGTGACCGAGAATATCCTGCAAAACCTTGGGGTCGCAGCCCTCGGCGGCGGCGTAGTAAGTGCCAAAGGTATGGCGAAAGGTGTGTGGGGAGCACCGCCTGCCGTTAATGCCTGCCTGGTAGCACAGGTGCCGGACCAGCTTGTAAATACCCTCGTAGGTTAATGGCCCGCGCTTCCCCAGGAAAACGTGCTGCTGGCCGCAGCCATTGGCGCCCCTTAGTGCCTCCAGCCGCCGGTAGGTGATGTCACTGACTGGAACCACCCTCTCCCCGGTCTTTCCCCTGAGCCTGACATAGCCCGGCATCATGTCCTCCCAGGTTAGGGAGGCGCACTCGTCCGCCCTGGGTCCGATGTCCAAGAGGAGGGTGAGTAGGGCGCAATCCCTAGGGGAGAGCGGCAGGCTGAACAGCCTGTAGAGCTCCTCGTCGGCGAACGTCCTCATCGCCTTTGGTAGTAGCCGTGGTGGCCGGACCAGGGGCATGGGATTGGGGATCTTCGGGTGCCACAGGTGTATCTGCTTGTAGAATGCCCTGAGGGTGCGGAAGCGGGCGTGGATAGTCTCCGGGGTTACGCCCTGGAAGCTGTTGAGCAAGGACTGAATGGGCTGGGGTGTCTCCGGCAAATGAGGGAAGCGTCTCTGGAGCTGCACTAAATGCTTCAGATATTCCCTCTGCGTCTTGGGGCGGAGTCCGCCCCTGCTGAGCGTGAATTCCTGAATGGCTTGTTCAGTTAGCATGATTCACCTCCTACCTCTATCATTCTCTTTTGGGGAGAAAGGTAAAGGCTGCTTTCAAGCCCTGATGCTTCAGCTACAAAGGGAAAAAGGGCTAGGACTAAAGAGCCGTAACGAAGGGGTGCATTGATATCAGTTGCGGGAGGTGATATTATGGGATGCAGGGGATTGGACAGAAGACTCTGGATCCGCCAGGGTAGGTTCGAATCCTACTTCCCCAGCTTTTGGGTGGCGCATTCGTCTAGGGGTTTAGGACACCTCCCTCTCAAGGAGGAGATCACCGGTTCGAATCCGGTATGCGCTAGTTCGAATTCACTCGCTGGATGGGAGATGCCGGAGATGAAGCCAAGGAGAAAGGCGGAGCAGCCGGCACTATTCCAGTTTTAGTGTCTCCCAAACTGATTTAGGGTCGAGACTTCATCTCGGCCCTCTTTTTTTGACCTCTGTGGCTGCACAATCCAAGCGATTGTTATCTTAACCTTAACACTGTATATTTCGAGCCAAAGTTTGGGCCTAAGCCTATGATATGTGGCTCGACTGTTGCTTGAGCCTAAGCCCTTTGGTATAATACTGCCAAAATATCTAGATGTCACCTGATAACCTGACTTAAGGATTAACCAGTGAGTCAAGGTAGGCTTTCCCCAAAACTTGTTGCCGCAATAATAGTAGCTCTATTCTTCGGTGTTGCCTTGTATCTCCGAACTGCCCTGCCCTATGACCAGGTCTTCAGCGGCGGCTGGATAAAGTTCACCGGGGTTGATGCCTGGTATCACATGCGCATCGTTGATAACCTCGTCTATAACTTCCCTCACCTCAATTCGTTTGACCCCTATATGCTCTATCCCGGGGGCGGCGGGCCAAGCGGGTATCCTCTTTTTGACTACCTCCTTGCTGGCATTATCTGGCTTATCGGTTTAGGTTCACCAACCCAGCATACCATTGATATGGTTGGCGTCTATTTCCCAGTCATCTTAGGTGCCCTGACCGTTATCCCGGTCTATTTCATTGGCAAAGAGCTATTTAACCGCTGGGCTGGTGTTATCTCGGCTGGCTTGATTGCCCTGTTGCCCGGTGAATTTCTGGGCAGGTCAATACTCGGCTTTACTGACCAGCATGTTGCTGAGACCCTGTTTACCACTATAGCCATCCTATTCCTGATTCTAGCGGTGAAGGCGGCTAGGCAAAGACAGTTATCTTTCAACCATATAAAGCGCCGAGACTGGGCAATAATTGCCAAACCCCTTATTTATAGCCTGCTTGCCGGGCTCTTCCTGGGAATCTATTTCCTCACCTGGATAGGTGCTCTGTTCTTTGTGCTTATCATCTTTGTCTATCTCATAATCCAGTTCATCATCGACCACTTGAGGGGTAGGTCTACTGATTATCTCTGTTTTGTTGGTACTATTACCTTCACCATCGCCTTGCTTATGTTTTTGCCCGCATCTCCGGACAGGATGTCTCTAGCTTCCCTGCTTGTTGCCATCTTCATCCCCATCGCTTTAGCCGGGCTTTCCCGTCTCATGGCCGGCTGTGGCATAAAGCCCATCTTTTACCCGGCGGCTCTTGTTGGGCTTGGGTTAGCCAGCTTGGCAATTTTTTATATTATTAACCCCTCTCTCCTCAAAATAATGATGGCGTATAGTATGGTAATCTTTCGCTGGCCTATAGGAACAACCGTCCTTGAGATGCAACCTATCCTCTTCCCTGGCGGCAACTTCACCACTCAGCTTGTCTGGGGTAATTTCACCACCGGCTTTCAACTCCTTCCTCCTGACTGGGTTGGTGACCTGTTTATCCCCGGTCTTAGCTTCATCTCCTTAGGTATACTCATTTACTTCATTGTCAAGCGAGGCGAGGCTGACAAGACATTATTTGTTGTCTGGAGCTTGGTAATGCTGGCAGCTACCTTATCCATGCGCCGTTTTGCTTATTACTTCGTCGTCAATGTGGCTTTGCTCACCGGTTACCTGTCATGGTTAATCCTCGAGTTCACCGGCTTCAAGAGATTGGCAGCTGTGCCTGTGGAAACACCAAGGATAGTGAAGAAGGGAAAAGTCAGAGTGAAAAAGCGCGGCATCACCACTAGCCATATTTATATGGCTTTCGGGGTAGTAGTTGTCTTCTTCCTTAGCTTTTTCCCCAATATCAGCCTGGCGGTAGCTACCGCCAGCCAGGCGCGATTTGCCCCCAGTAATGCCTGGTGTGAGTCGCTTTCCTGGCTGAGGGATAATGCCGCAGAACCCTTTGGTGACCCTGATTTCTATTACAAGCTCTATGAACCACCCGCACCGGGGGAAAGATATAACTATCCTGAGACTGCTTATGGCGTAATTGCCTGGTGGGACTATGGCTACTGGATAACCCGAATCGGGCATCGTATACCCACTTCCAACCCCGGCACTGGCCACATGGGGGAAGCTTCGATTTTTGCTGCTCAGGATGAAGCCTCAGCCAACAAGCTAATGGATGAATATTGGGCAGGTTCAAGGTATGTAATCGTTGACTATGCCACCGCCATGGTGACAGGCAAGTTTCACGCCGTGGCAACCCTTAGTGGCAGCAGCGAAGAGAAGTTTTACGATACCTACTACCTGCCACAAGCTGGCCAGCTTAAGCCGGTTATATTACTCTATCCTGAATACTACCGTTCATTGCTTATCAGGCTATATAACTTTGACGGCAGCCAGGTCACTCCCCAAAGCTCCATGGTGATTTCCTATCAGGAAAAGGTAAGTCGTGAGGGCAAGACCTACAAGGAGGTTACGAGCTCAAAATCCTTCTCCAGCTACGAAGAGGCTGAAGCCTATATCTCAAGTCAGGAGTCAACCAATTATAGAATAGTCAGCACTCACCTTATTTCCATTGATGACATAGCTTTCATAACTGACCCATTTGTTAGCCCGGTGCCATTAGAAGCGTTAGGGCATTATAAGCTGGTCTATAGCTCACAAGGCACCACAACACAACCGGGTGGTGGTAGCATTCCCGAGGTAAAGATTTTCGAGTATGTCAGATGACCCAAATGCGGCGTGCCTCTTTGGAGCTTGGCTGGGTCAAAAACTCAGTATGCTTGTTTAGCAGTAGGGCCATTTAGGGTCGGTAATTCTATAGTGTAGCCTTCGAGGTTGGGTGAGCCTAAAGCCACATATCATGCCTAATTGAACAGTCCTGGCTAAATCTAGCCTCTATTTACCCAGTGTTTGAGTTACTGTATAATCAAACCTTGAGTTGGCTAAAACACACTAGCAAAGATACTGATATGTATGAACCTTTGAGCGATTCCCTGAAGAAGATAACCCATGGTGCCGGAATTGCCGTGGTTGGGATATTCCTCGGGCTGTTGCTTGGGTTTATCGCTAGACTCATCATTGCTAGATATGCCTTGGAGGCCAATTACGGTATCTTCTCCTTAGCGCTAGTGGTATTGAACTTCTCCATGATATTAGCTAGCCTTGGTTTGCACCTCGGAGCCACCAGATACATTGCTTACTTTCGAGGTAGAGAAGAAGCGGCTAGAGTCCGCGGAACCATATCGGCTTCGCTACAGTTAGCTACTGCTGCTAGCATCATCATCGGCATAGCTATTTTCTTTAGCGCTGAGGCTATTGCCCTGAACATCTTCCATGCCTCCGATTTGGCGCTGCCACTGAGGATATTTGCCATTGGAATACCCTTTTTCACCCTGATAAACATCCTTGCTGCTATCTTCCTCGGCTTTGACAACGTAGAACCTCAGACATATTTTCAGTCCATCCTGCTAAACATCCTGTTTCTATTGTCTTTATTAGCAGTAATCCTACTTGACCTACCCATCATTGCGGTCTTTTATACATATTTGGCAGCTCTCGTCCTAACTTTTATTGCCTTAGCCTTATACACGGTAAGGAAATTACCCCAGCTAATAATGCTCACCGCTAGCGAGGTTGACGTCTCAGTTAGGAAAGAGCTGCTAATTTTCTCCCTGCCACTCTTAGGCACAGCCATGTTTACCATGATATTATTCTCGATGGATACCTTGATGCTGGGCTATTTTAAAGTGCCAGAGGTAGTAGGTTTGTATAATGCCGCCTATCCCTTAGCTCAGTTTATCTCTCAGCCTTTAGCTGCCATGCTGCTAATCTATACCCCGGTGGCTACCGGCTTATACTCTCAAAATCTGATGGCTGAACTGAGGCGAAACTATACCATTTTGACTAAATGGGTGGTCTCTCTAACCTTGCCTATATTTCTAGTTTTGTGCTTATTCCCCGAAGCCGTGCTTAACCTTCTCTTTGGCTCGGCTTATATTGCCGCCGCCCCGGCTTTACGCATCCTTTCCCTTGGTTCTATCATCCATAATCTCTTTGGTCACAGCGCAAGCACACTATTAGCCTGGGGCAAGTCCAGATTCATAATGTGGTCTGTTTTAGCTGGAGCTATAATAAATGTAGCTCTGAATATTGTTCTTATCCCACCCCTGAGTATAGTCGGCGCTGCCATTGCCTCGGCGGTATCTCTCATTTTGGTTGATATTATCCTAACGATAAAGGTCTATTCACTATGTCGGGCTCAGCCACTGAGCAAGAACCTGCTTAAGCCGGTTATAGCTTCTATAATCCTGGCTTTTCTTTTTCGGTTTACAATTGGTAGTTTCGTCAATGTTACCTTATGGATGCTGCCATTGCTGTTTATCTTGTACTATGCCATATATGGCATAGCCGTAGTCCTTACCCGAAGCTTTGACCATGAGGATGTAGCCCTGCTTCTGGAGATAGAAAAAAGGAGCGGCATAAATGCCGAACCGATAAAGAGAATACTGAGGAGATTCGTCTAACATATTGAGTATTACCAGAGGTTCTCAGCCAAGGTTGGGAGACTGGCTTGACAGCGATGCATATCTAAGTGAGCATAATCAGTTGAGATATTTAGAAGGAAAAGGTAAAGCTTGATGAAAGTCGTTATTGTAGAGTTGCCATATCATAGCTTACTGAGATGGGCTGCAGAGCCCGGAGTTGGTGCTGGCTATGTCGCTTCATTCTTAGAACAAGCTGGGCATAGCGTAAGTATGATTAATGGCGAGGCACTGGGAGTAGAATTGTCAAAGCAAACGATTTGGCACCCGCTAGATAAGCTGAGGCCCTACCTGAGTCACCTCAGCCCATCCTTCAAGCATCTCCCGCCGCTCTACAAAGAAGTGATGACTAATTCAAGGCACTATATTTGGGATAATATAATTGAACAGATCCGCAAGGGGACCCCCGATGTTGTCGGACTAGGTTTAGTCACCGTCAAGATGACAGGGGCGAAGATTATTTGCCAGCGTATAAAGGAAGAGCTTGGGGACATCCCTATAGTCTTGGGGGGGATACATCCAACATCAGCCCCTATGGAAACTTTAAATCAGGTAGCAGAAGCAGATTTTGTTGTGGTTGGGGAAGGTGAGGAAACCATGAGGGAATTACTCCAGTATTTAAGCACCCCAAGAAAACATGAGCTCCACTCTATAAGAGGGTTGGCCTATAGGGATAAGTATGGACAACCAATGGTGAATGAACCAAGAGCGTTGATTCAGAATCTGGATTCTTTACCATTTCCCAAGAGAGAAACTAGCCAAGGGAGGATTTTAAGGGCATCAGTGATAACGGGTAGAGGCTGCCCATTCCATTGTGAATTCTGTGCCTCACACGTTATTTGGAAAAGACGCATAAGGCTTAGATCGATTCACAATGTTCTTGGAGAGATAGACATGCTAAAGAGTTTGTTTGGGGTAAGAAGAATCGATATCGTTGACGATACCTTTACCTTATCCAAGAAGCGTGTACTAGAATTCAGCCAAGGGGTCAGGGAAAGAGGACTTGATAGTATTGAGTACGCAGTATGCTCTCGTGTTAATACTATTGATAGTGAGATGCTTCATGCACTAAAGGCCTGTGGGACTAGGACAGTAGAATTTGGTGTGGAAAGCGGCAGTCCACGCATACTTCAGGAAATCGGTAAAGATATTACCCCTGAACAAGTAATGCGAGCTATAACTCTTACCAATGCTGAAGGCCTGTTATCTGACACTTATTACATGATTGGTCATCCGGGCGAAACAAAGCAAGACATCCAGCTCTCAAAGCAACTTGTTCGCAAGTCGAAGGCAAAGCATGTCATGTTGAGCATGGTCACAATTTATCCTCAAACAGGTTATGCCGAGATAGCTGCCTCAAAAAATAAGAGGCTACTCTCAATCAATGACTACTATAAGGGCTTTCATCAAAGGTCCTCAACAGTAAATCTTACTGAATTAACAGACAAAGAACTAGAGCTTGAATATAGGAGCTTTATCTCTCTGATTACGCGTCTTAATCTGAAGTACGCCCTGCTAGATTTTCGAAGTTTTCTTATGCGCTTACCGCAGATTGTTCGTTATCTATTTAAACCTTGGTAACTAAAGAGGACAATTTAAAAAGGTGTGAGGCGATTTTCGTCTTATAAAATTATAAATAGTAGCGCGAAGCTTTAACCTGGCTAGGTTAAGGGGGAGGTTCACTCAGTGCCAGCACTTGGGCACCGCCATTGTTATAGATTCTATTTCCACTCTCAATTACGTATGTTACCGCAGGCAAATTATCAAAGCTGATACTTTGCCGTCCGGCATAAGTTGTGGCGAAGGTCAGCGCCTTCTTCTGGATATTCCAAGCCCTGAAGTAGAAATAGCTGGTAGGCTGAACTTCCTTAGTATCACCAGAGAATTCCGACACCTTGCAGGGAAAGTCAATCTGTTCTAAAAACAGCTTACCGCTATGATGGTCAGCATAGACTACGCAATCCTCTTCAGCCACTCTGGAAAACCATTCGGCAGCGGTAACATCTTGCCTGGTAAAAACAGTGCTCACATCTACCCGATAGCTGGACAGGGCAATAGAATAAGGCATATTGATGAAATTGGTAGTCTGGCTTCGGCTAAGCTCAAAGACGACTCCACTGTTGAAGATAAAATAGGGTATCAGTATAGCAAGGACCAAAAACCGTAAGGGCACCGGACTATCAAGGCTTAATCGGGAGGAGGCAAAACTCCTTCGGAATACCCTGGCTAACTTCACTATACCATACCCAATGACCTCACCACCAAGGAGAAACAAAGGAGCCATAAGAAGTAAAGTGATTTGCCAAATCCGAACGCCACCCATACCCCAGCCATAAGTGGGAAGGACATAGATGCCGAGTAAAATCAGGACACTGACTATGGTCAGGGAGAGGTACTCGGCTTTAAATTCAAACCCCCGTGTTCTGGGACGAAAGATAAGTCTGATAAAGCCAATGACAAGGCAAAGCTCGACTAAGTATTGGAAGATACGCCACACTTTCCCCCCCAGTGACGCTGAAGGGAAATCAAGACCTAAAGCAGTCTGAGCCAAAGGCTCTTTAGTCAAGGGGTTTAAAAACCCAAAGCTGCCAGTAGTCACTTGCTCACCTGTTTGCTTACCAATGTCGGTAGCAATACGGAATCCGCTGAGGCCTGCCCCTGAGGCAACGACACTATAACAACCGAGCATGAAAACTAGGCTTATGCCAACAATGATGGCTAAGGCTTTTTTATTAAAAGCTCCAGATGAGGTTAAATCAGCAGGCAGGGAATGGGACTTTCCGATTAGCCATTGCCATACGGCTTGACCGGGGCGACTTCTAATAAAAATGATTACCAGCGCACCAAAAGCCAGATAACCGATAATATAGCCGGTGCCCAACCCGTAGTAAGACACGACTACGCCAAAACCAAAGATAAGGACTAAGGTAGTTCTCTGTATCAGCGTTAACTTACGGTCTACCATCAGCAATATCACCAAGACGAAAAAGAGCTCGGAGACCTGCTGCCTAGCCAACTGAGCCATGTCCATAAAAAACATGGGCATGGCAATAAAGAAAAAGGCAGCAAGGAAAGCATAGCGAGAGCCAATCTGAAGACGAAAGATATGGAAAAGTGCTAACGGCACCAGGCAGAAGAAAAGGGGATAGGCTATTTTGAATAGCCAAACAGTGTCTATATTGAGCAGGAGCGAGTAAATAGGCGCCAGCATAACAATGCTTAAACAGGAGTTTATTAGCCTGGGGATAGTAGCATCCCAGCAGCCATTCTCCATTACCAGTTTGCTGACATAATACTCCTCATGAATGTCGCTGCCTACCAGATAGTTAGATATGAGAGTAGTCTGATACAAGAGTGCCAAAGCCATCATGGCTATCATGAAAGGGTAAACTCGTGGTGGGATGAATTTATTGAAAACGACCATTCCAATGAGAATGGTAATGACAAAGATAAGAACTAGGAGAACGGTGTTGTTGTGATGGGAATTGACCAGGCTGGCTCCCAGGATAGCAAGAAGAGGCAGCAAGGCAGCTAGTAGAAAGGGGTTAATGGTAGCACCAAAGCCTGGCTTGGTAACTTCTTCACTGTCCTTGTGGGGAGGATTAACCGGTCGAAAGTTCTTATCACGCGCATAAGCCAGGAAGCATAATATTAGAGAAAAGATAGCCAGAGCACCCATCAAAGGAAAAAGGGTGATGGGGTAGGAGATTCCTAAAGGTGGCAGGGCAAAGTTTACCACTACACCGGTTGCCATAACGAAGGCGATGCTGAGTCCTACCGAATAAAGCAAGCTTTCTATTACGCCTATATTATGAATTTTGAGGATTCTGAGAATGAGGAGGCCAGGGACAAAGGTCAGAAAAATGAAGCCAATTAGCTGTCTTAGACCAGGGATGTCAAGCCAGATTAGCCCGAGCATAGCTAGTAGCAAGCCCAGGCAAAACGCTAAACACTTTTTGATTTCCCAGTCATTAGGCGGATTCAATAGTTGCTCTCTTTTCTTAGAGGAGCCTTATCACACAGCAGATTCATGCTTGTCGGGTGTCTAAAGAAGGTACTTTTACAGAATCTCATTATAGAAGCAAAATCAGCTGGCTCTAGTCTCTGTTTTTCTTCATTTATAAGGTAAATATATTTAAAGCCATTCTCTACGAGCTTATCCCAATATTCCTGCGCCGAAAAGCCCGAGCCCTGAAGCCCCGGAGGCCAAAATTCAGTGAAGATTTTTAGATTGTCGTTATTCTGCACTATTTTAGCCATCCCTAGGAGAACAGCCATTTCTGCCCCTTCAACATCTACCTTAACGATGTCAATAGGGTACTCCTTACCTGCAAAAAACTCGTCCAAACTGACAGCATCAACCACAATGGCTTCTTTAGCATCCCCCCTAACCTTATATAAGCTATGTGCCCCAGGTTCTACCTCGTCCAGAAATAGTTTAACCTTACCGGTTGTGTTGGCAACTGCCTTTTGTTGCGGAATTATATTTTTATAGCCGTTAAGTTCTATGTTTCTCAAAAGTAGGGCATAGTTTCGCGGCTCGGGCTCAAAGGCGAATACCTTACCTTCGTCACCGACAAGCTTAGCAGCCAGCAGCGTATAATAGCCAATGTTAGCCCCGATATCAATCACATTCATACCCTCGCCGACAAATCTCTTAAATAGAATTGTTGTATATTTTTCATAAGTGCCTCGGAACATCAGTTGCTGGGCAATGCCATCAATCCCTTTATACTCTTCCATATGTACCAACATTTTATAGCCATTAACATCCACTAGCCGCTTTTCTTCAGGTATCAGGTGACGAGCCAAACATCTATAGATTGCCCCTATAGGTCGAAATCTTCCAATGCCCGTCCCTCTTAGGGGCTTAACTGCTAGATTAAAGACTTCAAAAGCTAATAGCTTGAGTTTTTTCATGATGTTAATCCCTAGCGCATCTTGCCCTCAATAATACTTTGACTCAAGACACGAGTCAAAGAGCGTTGGCAACCGTCATCTTGTTAAAAGGCTATCATAAATCTCAAGGCATCTCTGAGCCCATTTCTCCATGGAGAACTCTTGGCTAAACCTCCGGCAGTTGTTTTTCAAAATCTCTATATCATCTGGCTTAAGGCTGATGAAGCGTATAATAGCCTCCTTCAAAGAATCGGTGTCCTGTGCTCTAAAGAGCAAGCCTGGCTGAAAGGCTTCCATCAGTTCCTTTAGCTGACCATTGTCGCTGGCAATGACCGGTGTCCTAAAGCGACATGCCTCCCAGAGCACACTCGTTGTAGACAAGAACTCCCGGGTGTAAGAAATGATTACTGCGTCAGCTGCCGCAAAGTAGTAAAGCTTTTCCTCCTCAGGTATATAGTAGTCCTTGACTACGACCCTATCCTCCATGCCATATCTCTTAGCCAACGATTCAGGGTGAGATCCTAAACTGAATGCCTGCCTACCAGCATGAACAAGGTAAACGTCTCGCATCCCCTGTAACACGCTGAATACTACATCGAGGTCCTTGCCACTATGTGGGGCACCGAAGGACAAGAAAATGAGCTTACGCTGAGGTAATCCCAAAATGCGGCGAGCTTCCCGCTTGCTTACTTGTATATTGTGATTCAGGCGTCCCACGCCTATGGGTAAATATTGAACCCTGTTGCCAAAGACCCCGCCTAGATACTGGCTGTAATCCCGCTCTGCTGCTCTATTTTGAGTGACAAATCTAAAGTTGTTCCGCCTCAAACTTACGCGATAAAGCAATCCCCACACAGGGCTGTTTACAACAAACCTCAAAACAAGAATATAGATGATTAAAGGCAATGTCCTGGTCTCCAATTTGGGCATCTTCGGCAGATAGATGTTAGCCGCTGTCAAAGATACAACCCAATTGATGTCCTTAAACGGCAAGCTCAAAAGGTGCGACATAAACAAAAATGGCTCACCATCACGCAAATAGATAATGTCAAACCCCTGCCTATGCTTGATGCTAATCGCTTTGGCAATCGTCAATGCCGTCTCAAAGAGCATCAGTACCCATCTGGTAGATGTCTGCTTCCGCAAAAGGCTAAAGAATCGGTGAGCCAAACCATATTTGGCTGGCACGACTACAATCTCAGGAACTTTAGCTTTGGTATTGTCTATGACCCCGCAGAATGTCACCAGCTTGACATCAGAGCCAGCCTCCTCCAAGGCCGCAGGCTCGTTTAGCGCCGCCCAAGGCGGGTGCCCAGGGTGGTGGGCAAAAGGGCAGACATAGAGGACTTTGATTCGCTTTTGTGCCAAGTTCCCCTCCTAGCTTTCCCTGAACTCTTTGGTGTCGGTCACTTTACTGCCTTCACTATGAGGTGCCAGCCGAGTTCATATGTATCGGCGATATCCACCTTAACCTTCCTCTGCTCGGGAAGGTCAATTACATTGTAATGCACCTCGGTAGTAATCTGCTTGAACCAGGGTGAGAAGAGGTTTCTTGCTTCGTCTTTAGAATAGACTCGGGTATAAGGGCAACCTTCGTTTCTTTCCGAATAACGGGATACAAGTTGCTCCGGCGTAAGAGTCCCCAGCATTCCCTCCTTTATACCCCTCCAGTATATTATGCTGTAGGCATAAAGGAGGCTGTCCCTATGGTAGAGCATTGCCATCACTCGCCCACCTGATTTGAGAACTCTGTGTGTTTCAGCCAAAGCAGTTTCTACCTCAGGAATGTGATGAAGAACGCCAAAGCAATAAACACAGTCAAAGGTCTCATCCTTAAAAGGTAAAGCCATGGCATCAGCTTGAATCACCACAGGCGGTAAGCCGTTTTCCTTTAACAGGTCTCGAGCTAATTCAGTGGCTGTCTGGGTCAGGTCAGTGCTTATGACCTTAGCACCATTTCGGGCAAACTCGGCTGAATCAATGCCAGCGCCAGAACCCACCTCTAAAACCAATTTCCCTGAGAAATCGGCAAATCTGAAGGCATCATGCATGTAGTCCTGTAGCGAATAGCGGAACCTGCGCTTCTCTTCGTAACTGAGCTTTTCTGGAACAAAGCTCATTGGAGTGCTTTGCTCCCAGTAATGCATTATTTCGTTCCTTATCTCCACTTGGATGCCTATCTAACCTCCGGACTCAGCCCGAGAGCAAAGTAATCTACCTTTCCGGCAAACTTTTGCCGGTCAAAGAACCTCCAGCAATCCAAAAGCAGAGGCTTTTCCATATGGGCAATGAAATCCTCTGGCGTCAAGCTTTTGAACTCTTCCCAGGGTGTCGCTAGAATACATAGTTGTGCCCCTTTTAGGCA
>Ga0315280_10001789_pt1 | contig 36035 bp, 37 predicted proteins | sample YL17G06_40_MG_FD_203697 | JGI IMG/M metagenome (GOLD analysis project Ga0315280, IMG submission 203697) | Sediment microbial communities from Yellowstone Lake, YNP, Wyoming, USA - YL17G06_40 | ecosystem: Environmental > Aquatic > Freshwater > Lake > Sediment | place: USA: Wyoming | collected... | reverse complement strand
TCGGCGAGTTGAGCCGCAGCGGCAGGCGCGCTCTGTGCCGAATGCGTCGCCGTCCCACGCTGGTGACCGCTTTCTGGAAACAAGCAAACCTGTTCCATGATGTCACTATATTATCCGATTCTCAATAGATCTTTCAACGAACCGTTGCAGGAAATTCGATCTTGGGTGGACTCCCCCCACGCACCTCTGAACAAGGTGTTTACAGGCTCTCACTTGTCACTGTACGCTTCCGGGCTCTCTGTTCAGGCTGGACACAACTGGAGAAGCTTGGCAGAATGGAGGATCACGTTTGAGGCGTCAGGGGTCGGGTGATCGCAGGAAAGAAGCCGCCAGCGAAACGGCCGTCTGGCACCTGATCCGGAGCACCTGACTCTTTCCCTTTCGGGGCGTGGCGCAGCCTGGTAGCGCGCTTGCCTTGGGCGCAAGAGGTCCCCGGTTCAAATCCGGGCGCCCCGACCAGACATCCGGGTTTCAGGTGCCAGGTCCCAAGTGTCAGGCCTGGCAAGTTGATACAATCCTATTGCCGCGTTCAGTGGCAGCGCGAAGCCCCGTGACGCCGACGGCGCTACATTCTTAGCCCTCCTCGACGCTTGCAAGAAGCTCCCTCGCGGTTTAGGATTCCGGCGGAAGTCTAAAGTGGCAAGACGCCATCAAAGCATTTCGAGGTTACCCATGAGACGTGTGCTGCTGTGTGTCTTGGCCGCCGGTTTGGCCTCCGCCTATGCCGACGAGCCGCCGTATTCGAAGCAGTATCTCGAAGTGAAGCAGTATTCCCAGCAAGAAAACGAAGTAATCGTCAAGAAGTTTCAAGGCTTGCGCGTCACGGATGTAGTCGATGGTCTGGACGTCGTGGGCCTCCAGGACGTCACCATCATGGACGCGGGCATCAAGCCTCTCTGGCGCGACGAGCAGAAATTCGCTCACCGTATTTACGGTGTGGCGGTCACCCTTCGCCTCGTCCCGCCGCAGGAACGCGCGCCCGTCTTTGCGTCCCACGACGAGTTCGCGCGCTGGGAATCCAACTGGTACGAAACCCGGATCCCAGGCGACTTCGAGCGCTATCTGAAGCCCGATACAATTCTGGTGATCGACGCCTCGCGGACCCGAGACGTGGGCTTCTGCGGTTCCAACAACGCCCTGAGCTGGCTGGCGCGCGGCATGCGCGGCATCGTCACCGACGGCGGCTGCCGCGACTCCGACGAGGTCGTCCTCGAGCACATCCCCGTTTATCAGCGAGGTTCCACACGCGGCATCGATCCGGGCCGGATCCTGATCGAGTCTTACAACAATCCCGTCAACGTGGGAGGAGTCTTGGTCTTGCCCGGTGACATCATCGTGGCGGATATTGACGGTGTCGTGGTCGTTCCACGTGCCAAAGCCGAGGCCGTCGCAGCCGCCGCACACAGAATTCAGGAGGGCGATAAGGAAGGCCGCCGCGGCCTCTACGAGAAGCTGCGACGCCAGCAGGATTTCACCGTGAAGTAGCGCGTCGCAACCTGGAGCGTCACTCCTCGGGACCGAGACTCAGCGAGCCGCCGAGCGGTGGGCGGGCGAGCCGAACATTTCCTTGAGAACGTCCTCACAGGCCTGGAGGGTCTGGTCAACGTGCGCGTCGGTGTGGGCGTAGCTTACGTGGTTGCGCTTGAGGTTCATCGGCATTTTGAAAATGCCCCGATTGATCAGGCGCCGCCGGTAGCCCACGAATCGCTCCGCGTCGTTGCGGAGAAGGTCAGAATAGTTCTCGATGGGGCCTTCCATGAAGTAGGTCAGGAACACTGACCCAAATCCCGCGACCGTCGCCCGCACACCCAGGCGCTCGTGAATCTCCGCGAGCCCTTTGCGAAGTCTTTCACCCAACCGGAAAATGTGCTCGTGCACAGGCTCCTTCTGGAGGATTTCCAGCGTCGCCAGGGCAGCAGCACACCCCACCGCGTTGCCGTTGAAGGTGCCCGCAAAGAACGTGTCGCCGCCTGGCCGGGTGGAGAAGTGGTCCATGATCTCAGCCCTTCCGCACACGGCGGCCATAGGGAAGCCGTTGGCAATGGCTTTCCCCAGTGTCGTGAGGTCAGGTGTCACGCCACAAATCTTCTGGTAGCCTCCCAGGTGGTGACGGAAGCCGGTGATTACCTCATCGAAGATCAGCACGGCACCGTGCGCCGAACACAGGTCCCACAGACCTTGCAGGAATCCGGGCCGGGGCAGCACACAGCCGATGTTGTGCGGTATTGGTTCGAGAATGATGGCAGCCACCTGATCGCGGTGTGCTTGAAGCGCGGCCTCAACCTCATCTAGTGCATTGAAGGTACAGACGAGAGTGTTCTCCAACACTTCCGGCAGGATGCCCGCGGAGCCGGGGTCAAGCTTGCCGACTTTCTCCGGCGGGCTGATCACGTTGCGCAGCACGTAGTCGTGGAAGCCATGGTAGCACCCTTGAAACTTGATGATCTTCCGGCGTCCTGTGAATGCCCGGGCCACACGGATGGCATGAAAGGTGGCTTCCGAGCCGGTGTTGCAGAGCAGCACTTTCTCTGCCGAAGGAATGAGCTCCCGGATCTTACTCGCCACCTGGATTTCGAGTTGCGTGATCCCCACGCCCGGCAGCAAGCAGGTCTGGAGAGCCTTGATGACTCGACGGGTGACACCGGGGTGACCATGACCCAGCAGGGGCGGCCCGAAGGCCGCCTGGTAGTCGATGTATTCGTTGCCATCCACGTCCGTGAGCAGCGCTCCTTCAGCTCGCTTGAAAACCAGGTGAGGGATGACGTTCCGAACCGAACTGTTGACCCCGCCGGGAAGAACTTGGCAGGCCCGCTCGTAAAGCTTCTCGCTGTTTAAGAAACTCCGCTTGGCCGAAACCATGTGCGGCCTCCATTCACTGTGGATGACGGGCTTCAGGGGTGCCTCTAAACCGGCCGTGAGTTCAGATCGCCCACTTTGCGCTAGAACTCAATGCCAGACGCGCAAGTATAACTCCCCAATGACCGTTTGAGGATATGGTTGAGCCTCCTTCTCCGCTGCCGACAAAAATCGGGAGCGATCGGGAAGACCGGCAGTCTAACCGGCACGATCGGTAACTGCTCATCGCGCGCAGCCCAAATATAGTATGATTGCGCATAGCATAATGCGCTGGGGAACGAGCATTCCGTGAACCACCAATGTTGAGGCCCCGAAACCAGATGGCGGAGTACAAGAGGAGGAGGTGCAATGGTTGAAGGCGAGTTGACCCTTTCCCGGGTCAAGCAAACGCTTGACCGACTCAGCGAAGCGGTTTCCGAAGGGGCATTCCCCACCTCCATCTTGAAAGATCTGAAGCTGTCGGTGGACCACTTGAGGTTGACGCTCTGGGCGACGATTGCGTACCAAGGAAAGGGCAAAAAGGGTGCGGGAGGCGCCGATTTCGGCTTGAGCATGAAGCTGGCCGAGTTTCGCATCAAGCGATTGCTCCAGATGCTCGCTGACTTGCAGGCCGACTTCGAGCACGGCGACGTCGCGCCCTCGAATCCCGATCTGTTCCTTCTGGCTTCGGCTCTGCAATCCTCTCTGCAGAGCATTAGCAAACTTACCGGGCGAGCAAACTAGCGACCTGACCAAGAGGACCTGGGTCTAATTTCGGGAGATCACGCTCCTCCCCCAACCCAGGCCGCCGCGCGGGAAAAGGCCGGTAGCATGACACGCTGCCCACAAGGAAAGCGGCTCACCAAGGGGCCAAGTGGACCGCCACTGACCTTCCCATAGGTAAGTTCCAGATGGGCCATTCTTACTTCCGACACCTGCTCAAGACCTTCAGCCACAAGTCGCGGACGAAGAAGTTCGAGCTCCTACTTTCAGTGTTCCGGCCGCGTCCGGAGGACCGCGTGCTCGACATCGGTGCCAGCGGCGAGATTTTCCTCCGCTACACGCTGGAGGACGTTTATCCCTATCCGGATCGGATCGTAGCGGGCGGACACGAACTCCGCGAAGTCCTCAGCGCCCGGAACTGTTATCCGCGGCCTCACTACACCGTCTTCGATGGCTGCGCACTTCCCTTCCCCGACCAGAGCTTCGACTTGGTGTTCTCCAACGCGGTGATCGAACATATCCTGGGAGTAGGGAGGCAAGTTCAATTCGCGCGGGAGATCATGCGCGTGGGCAAGAGTTGGTTCGTCACCACGCCCAACTACTGGTATCCCTTCGAGAGTCATTACCACTTGCCCTTGATTCAGTTTCTTCCCCGGTCGGTGCAGCGCGAGTACAACCGCCTGTTCGGCACGCACATTCCCAAAGGAACCGCGCAGGAGCTGGCGTTGCTTTCCGCTCGTCAATTGGACGCCCTTTTCCCCACCAGCCGCATCGCGAAGGTGCGCGTCACCTTCTGGCCCGAAACGCTGGTGGCTTACTACATCGATCCCACCCGCCGGGGCGCGTAGGGGCGGTCCTCAGGGTCTAGGCAAAGACCCCATCGCGTTGCCCTTCTCCGCCGCGTAGCTACTCAATGTCTCGTCCGGGACGCTCCCGCTGTGCCTGTCGTGACGCCGACTCCTCAGCCGCAAGCGCCCGAGCATGACAGCGCCTGTACCGCCCTAGCCGGACGGGTACACCCCAGCCGTTTCTTCTTCCCTTTTCCCGCAACACCCCAAGGCCCCTAGCCCCTGCTTAGGTGGCTCCGTTACCTTGAAAAATGGGTTCGTTCGGCCCAAAGACGGGTTCGTTATGGGTCCATTCTGGGTTCGTTTTTTAGCATGCACCCTTTATTGTCAATAACTTAGTGGCGTCGTTCTCTTATTTTTAACGTCTCTATTCTTTGTCCTTCCCTCCGCCACCTTCTGTGGGAGAGAAAAAGGCCTGCCTTCGCCGCAGGTCAGTTCACTAGGCTACCAGACCTGGGCTGATTTGTCAAGATGGAAAACTGTCTCCTCGCGGGAGTGCAGAAGAAGCACGCAGCGCCGCCGCCCGCCTTAGGGAAAAAACCAAGCCAGCGAGACGCTGGCGCTACGACCAGCAGGATGCCGGCGCCACAGTCATCGGCAAGCTGGCGCCGCGGGAGGTGGACGGCCTGGAGCGCGAAATCGCCGCAAAGGGCCACGTAGTTAAAGGAAAACTTCACGCTACCCGCGTCTCGAGCGGCTTGACCCTCCTGCCCCGCGGTGTGAGAATCGCCGCAGCCACCTCGAGTGAGAGGTTCCAATGACCAGTGGGCTTCCGTGGGGTTTAGCACTTTCGAGCGGTGTCAACACCTACCTGCCGCTTTTCTTGCGGGCGCTGTTTGCCCGATTCAGCCATCTGGTTCGGCTCTCGAACCGGTTCGAATGGCTTATCTCAGACCAAGCTATCTTTGTTCTGGGATTGCTGGCCGTGTGCGAGACTCTGGCTCAGAAGGTGCCGGTGCTGGATAATGCTTGGGATTTCGTGCACACGCCGCTCAGGCCCCTCGCCGGCGCGCTGGCGGCGGGCACTACCCTTACGACGAACAGTGCCCTGGAGATTGTGCTTGCCATGCTCATGGGAGGCACTCTGGCTACGGCGGCGCACTCCACGAAGTCGAGCCTCCGGTTGATGAGCACCTGGAAAAGTCTCGGGACCGCCAACTTTGTTCTGAGTCTGGCTGAAGATGCGGCGGTACTGGTCGCGACACTGTTGTCGGTCTATGCCCCCTGGGTGATGTTGGCAGTCGTACTCCTGTTTGTTCTGATCTTCGCGTTTATTGGCCCGTGGCTTCTGCGGACCCTGTGGTTCGACCTCCGCATCCTCGGTGCCTGGCTCGCTTGGCTCTGCCGTTGGTTTTTCCGTGCGGCAGCCCCTGCCAACCTGAGAGAGAGCCTGCTGGAGCTGCCCCCCGAGCAACTCGAAAGGCTTGGCGCCCACCTCGAAGCGAACGAAGAACTCTGCGGCTCGCTGACGGGGTGGAAGCGATCCAGAAGAGGCCCGCGGCGAACCTGGCTGCTGCTCACTTCCCGGCGTCTGCTGTGGATCGAACGCCGCCTTTTTTGCCGCCCGAAGGTCCAAGCCATGAGCTATAGCGATCTTTCGCTGGCGCGGTATCGCAATCTCATCCTTTTCTCAAAAGTCGAGATCCTGGCCCGAAAGAACGAGAGTCTCACGCTCAGTATGAGCAAAGGACACGCGTCATTTGGCGAGATGGCAGTCCAGAAGATGTCGGAGCTTGCCCGCCTCGGCAGTGTACCCGCTCGTCAGGTCACCCACGTTGATCCCCAACTCGCCTCAGCTCTGCGTTGACGGTGCATCATAAGGCAAGGTCTGTAACCCAGAACCGGGGGCTGGCACCGTACTCTCCAAGAAGAGGATGCAGAGGAAGGGACACAGATCCCCGCCTTCGACGGCCCTGGGGATTTGCGCCGTGCTTGACTCGCCTGCGGGTTTCAGATATCCGGCCGACCTAAGCGAACCTATAGAAATACCAGCCAGCCAGGAGTGCGATATCCGCAAGCGAGATCACCAGGCAAATGCCGAACGTCTTGCCAAAGAACTTCTCGGTGACCTGCTTTCGCCACACTCGGAAGCAAAGAATGACAAGGACGATTTCCGTAATGAGCGCCCACCCGTGTAGCGGTGTATCCAGGGGCGGGATGGGCCCCCCGGTCAAGGAAGCAAACAGAACCCCGAAGTCGCGGAAGAATTCGCCCAGCAGGATGTCCAGAACGAACCACAGGATGGGCGAGACAATTCCCAGCATGTAGCTGAACCGACCCTCGCCGAAGAAGACCAATATGGCGATGGCAACGAAGATCAATGACTTCAGGAGTTCAAAGACAAAGAACTGCGGGATGGCAAACGCGCCCGCAACACCCAGAACCACCGTAAGAGACGCCATTACGAAAACCCACCGGTCAGACATGAGTACACTCCTTGTTGAGCGCTTGTAGCCCGGGCGTGACGCCGTCCTCACTTCGCACCAAAGCCGCGTAGTCTCAGTGAGATACTCCGGCTTGGCACAGTGGGCTCGCGATCCGTCTTTGATTTGCACCCGGCCTGGAACCATTGATTGCTCTTGGGGCCGCGCTAGTATAACACAGGAGATCAAGCGAACGTGGAGGGAAGAATTTGGTCCTCGGGAAGTCAGAGGAGGGCCCGTGCCGCTTCTCTGAATTCAGAAGTTACGGTAAACTGCTTGCATGCGCCTGTAGCTCAGATGGATAGAGCGGCAGACTTCGAATCTGTAGGCCGGGAGTTCGAGTCTCCCCAGGCGCGCCAGATTCGCCGCAGCTTCACCGGAGCCTGCCAGCACCAAGAACGGGAATGGGCAAACCCACACCCAGTCGCCGGGGCTGGTTGTCGGGAGAATCGCTTCAGCCATCGACAAACCTACGCGACCGGGAACTAGCCCTGTCCCCGTTCAGTGTTTTGCCAGCCTGGCGGCCATCGTCAGGAGCAGCTTGCGGTTAGTGGTGGACATGCTTTCGAATAGCCTCACCAACCGCTTGCTGGGTTTCCCCATGCCAGCTTGCTCAGGCACTCTGGGAGCTGTGGGGCGCCCCTTACGCTCAAACAAAAGCTGGTACGGTTCGACCTCTAAAGCCTTCGCAAACTTCTCCAGGGTCGATAGCGAGGGAGCAGTGTACCCGCCTTCGACGCGAGAAATGTAGGAGCGCAAGAGACCGGATCGCCTTTCGATGTCGCCCTGCGATAAACCCTTGGCCTCGCGCAGTGCGCGTAATCTTTTTCCGACGTCCATGGCGGAATCAAAACACAACTGAGATTCGATGTCAATCGTATTAAGTCGATATAGTAACGCCTTGCATAGGTCAATAAGATATTTCTTTGTGCTCTTTGAGAAGTTAGGTCACGCCAATCGAATTCCAAGTTGTGAAATACCTCGAATTGTGGCAGGCACCCGCGCGAAGGCACGGATCGGTGTCTGCTCCGTAAGCATGATCTCCCGCCTTTTGCTCTTTGCCCTGTCCCACGACGTCATTGATAAGCCCAGGTATGAGCTGAGCCCGCGACAGCTCTTAATCTCGCTTCGGCTCGTGCCCAGCCTGAACGGCTAGCCACTCAAGAAGTGCCAGGGTAAGCGTGGAGCCTACCATCTCCGTCAAAGAGGGAATCAAGACAGCAAGTTCCGAGCGGTCAGCCAGTTCACGGTCGTTGCTGTCGGTGACCGAGAGGATCGTCGCTCCCTTGATCCTAGCCTGGGCAGCGGCCTGGCGAATTTCTTTCTTGGCCTTCGAACGCGAGCCGGAAAGGAAGACAGCACCGTCCCCACGCTTGATCCTCTCGAGAGGCTCGGCACGGAACTCTGACACTTCCATCCCCTCCGCGTGGAGCCCCGCGACTTCCTTGAGCCGTCGCGCTCCTCGGATGGCCGGCGCATGATAGAAGCCGCCGCCAACCATCCAGAGTTCACGCAAGCCATTCAACTCAGAAGCCAGCGCGCGGACAGCATCAGAAAGTTGGGTCAAGGTCCACTCGACATGCCTAGGCAATTTCTCGAACTCTTCTTCCATCGGATCCCACTGAGGGTTAGGGCGCTTGAGCGTCCGGGCGGCCACCAGCGCAATATAGGTGAGTGCGGCGTGTTGGCAGACCACGGTGGGCGCCGCGTTTTCGCTCTCTCCGGGCCAAGCCCAGAAAATGCCGTCGGACACTTGGGCCAGCGGACTGCCTGGGTTGCCCGTTAAAGCCAGCGAGATGGCACCGCGGGAGCGCGCCGTTCGGGCAAGCTCAACCGCCTCTGGCGCTTCCCCGGAAGCCGAGACGATCAGGAGCACCGACCTAGGCCGCAGCAGGGACATCGAGTAGTTCTCGAAAACCGTCACTGCCCGGGCTACCACCGGCCAGCCCAATAACCACTCAAATGCATATGCACCCCCCAGGCTGATGGGTATGGAGGCGCCGCAACCGCAGATGTAGATCGGCCCTTCGCCCCATCGCGTCCGGCGAACTAGAGCTTCATATTCGGACCGACCCTTTTCCAGGGTGTCTCGGAGGGCCTGCGGAATGTCCTGGATTTGCTGCTTCAATTCCATTGGCTACGGCACACGGACTCGGCTCGGGCGTTCCCTGGCCTCTGCCCTTGTCCCTCCTTGCCATCTGTCCGCTCCTGCGCCCAAGACCGGGCAATTGCCGAAGTCCTGGACCGAGAGCTGAGCGCCGAAGAGCAGAATCAGAGCACCAACAAACGCCCAGAACAGAAGCGTCACGGATAACGCAAACGGTCCATAAACCTCGCGAAAGCGAAAGAGAGGAAGTGTGAGAATGTACACGAACCTGCCCACCTCTGTCGAATGGAGGCGAAGTATAATTCATGAATCCACCCCTCGCCAGAGCCAAGCGCATTGACTTGTGCTGGGTTGATCAAAGGCTGCCTTGATACAGACTGTCTGCCGAGAAGCTGTCCGGCCGCGCAATGGACAAGCCGTCAGATCCAGGAAGACAAGTTGAAACGTCCTTTTCAAGAACAAATGCTATAATGCGGCGGTTCGATCAGACAACGTTAGCGGCGGGCGTGCAGGGTGGAGGCCAAGAACCACGGGCACGGGTCTGCCGATTGCCATGTTCAGGGACTAAAGGAGCAGAACATGCGACGGAAAAGAGAGAAACCGCGGGGACTCATCCCCACGAAAGAGGCGTTAACGCGCCGTGCCTTCCTCAAGGGCGCTGGCGTTGCTGTCTCCGGCGGACTGCTGACCGCAGAGACAAGAGCCGCCGCTCCCCCAGGCGAAGCGGCCACAGTGGTCGGGCCAGGAGCAGTGCCCGTCACGCTGCGGATCAACGGTAAGCCCCAAACGCTGAACGTCGAACCGCGCGTGACCCTGCTGGACGCTCTCCGGAACCATCTGGACCTGACGGGGGCCAAGAAGGTCTGCGACCGGGGAACCTGTGGCGCCTGTACGGTGATCCTGGATGGCAAACCAGTTTATGCCTGCAGCATCCTGGCCATCGAGGCGCAGGGGCACGAGATTGCCACTATCGAAAGCCTCTCCGAGGGCGGCAAGCTGCATCCGATGATGGCGGCCTTCGTCGAGCACGACGCGATACAGTCCGGTTTCTCCACGCCGGGCTTGGTGATGGCAGCCAAGGCGTTCCTGGATAAACACCCCAATCCCAGTCTCGCGGACGTGGAAAAAGGGTTGGGTGGCAACTTGTGCCGCTGCGGGACCTATGTAGGAGTCAAGCGAGCCGTTTTAGAGGTAGCCAAGGCGACGAAGGGAGGGCGCACTCATGGCGAAATGTAAATATGATTGGCCCGAACCAGGCCAGCGGAGGCTGATTGGGAAGCGCATTTCGCGTGTGGAAGGGCCAGCCAAGGCCAGTGGACGAGCCAAGTACACCTACGACATCAGCCGGCCCGGAATGCTTTACGCCAAAATTCTCCGTTCCCCTTATGCCCACGCCAAGATCACCGCGTTGGACACCTCCGCCGCAGAAAAAGCCCCCGGCGTGAAGGCGGTCCGAGTGATTCAAGGCGTCGGCACGGAGATCCACTGGGCAGGCGACGAGATCGTGGCCGTGGCGGCGGTGAGCGAGGAAATCGCCGAAGACGCCCTCCGCAAGGTCAAGATCGAGTTCGAGCGACTCCCCCATCTGGTCCACGAGGAGGACTTGAGCCAGGCGGGTGACCGAGCCAAGGAGTCCGGCGCAGAGAAAAGTGGGAATCCCGAGAAAGCCTTCAGCGACCCGGAGGTCGTGATCTCGGAAGGCTACTACGGCCTCCCGGTCATCGTCCACTGCACGCTGGAAGCCCACGGGAGCGTGGCGGAGTGGACAGGACCGGAGAACCTGAAGACCTGGTATTCCACTCAGAACGTTTCCGGCTTGCCAGCACAGATCGGCGAAGCGCTACGCTCCCAGGGCGTCAATATCCCCGATAGTAGCATAGAGACTATTTGCGAACATATGGGCGAAGGATTCGGGAGCAAGTTCGCGCCTGACCGCTGGGGCATTGAGACTGCTCGCCTGGCGAAGATCGCTGGCAAACCTGTGAAGCTCATGCTCGAGCGCAACATGGACATGGAAGTGGCGGGCGCTCGGCCTTCGTGCTTTGCGAAGATTCGAGTGGCGGCGAAGAAGGACGGCACCGTAGTCGGCTGGGACTCTCACTCGTGGGGCACGGGAGGGCCGGGTGGGACTGGAATGCCCCCGATTCCTTACGTCTTCAACATCCCTAACAAATCCACCCGCCACACATCGATCAGCACCAACATCGGCCCGGCGCGCGCCTGGCGGGCCCCGAATCACCCGCAAGCCTGCCTCCTAACGATGGCCGCGCTGGACGACCTGGCCGCCAGGCTGAACATGGACCCGATCGAGTTCTTCAGCAAGAACGCCGCGCTCGCCGGCATCCGCGCGGAGGTTTATCGCCAGGAACTCCGCAAGGCCGCTGAACTGATCGATTGGCAAAAGAACTGGCATCCGCGCGGCGACAAAAGTCCCGGCCCTATGAAGCGCGGGCTAGGCGTGAGCGTGCACACCTGGGGGGGAGCAGGCCATCCTAGCAACTGCAACGTGACCATTCACCCTGACGGCTCGGTAGAGGTCACCCTGGGCAGCCAGGACCTGGGAACCGGCACCCGCACCGTCATCGCGGTTACCGCGGCGGAGACTCTGGGGCTTCCTGTGGAGGCCGTCCAGGTAAATATCGGCAGCAGCAAGTACCCAACTTCTGGCGCCTCAGGCGGCAGTACCACTGTAGGTGGCGTGAGCGCCTCCACCCGTCGCGGGTGCGTGGATGCCCTTGACCAGCTTTTCGCAGCGGTAGCTCCGAGCCTCGGCGTGCCTGCCGACCAGCTCGAAGCTGTCGAGGGACGCCTCCAGGCAAAAGGTGACTCGTCGAAGAGCCTTACCTGGAAGCAAGCTTGCGCCAAACTGGGCGTCAAGACCATTCAGGTGACTGGAAAGAACCCCGGCCCCTGCACACTCGGCTCCAGTGGCGTGGGTGGTGTGCAGATTGCCGACATCTCCGTGGACACTGAAACTGGCATCGTCAAGATCAACAAGATGGTGGCCGTGCAGGATTGCGGCCTCATCATCGACTTGAAAACCGCCGAGAGCCAGTGCTACGGCGCCATGATCATGGGCATCACTTATTCGCTTTTCGAAGAGAAGATCATGGACCGGGTGACAGGCCGCATGCTGAACGCCAACATGGAGTTTTATAAGCTGGCAGGAATTGGCGACATCGGTGAACTGGTGGTCCACATGATGACCGGTCCGGGGTACGACGAGCGCGGCGTCATTGGCCTGGGCGAGCCGCCGATAATTTCCCCGGGCGCCGCCATCTCGAACGCCGTTGCCAACGCTGTCGGCGTGCGCGTGCCCACGTTACCCATCACTCCAGACAAGGTTCTGGCCGCACTCGAGAAAGGAGGGGTAGCCTGATGCAAGCCTTCGAATACGCAAGCCCCAAAAGCCCAAAAGAAGCGGTAGGGCTGCTGGCCAGCGAATGGGGACAGACGGAAGTTCTGGCGGGCGGCACTGACCTCCTGAGCCTGATGAAGGACGGCATCTCGACGCCCAAGCGCCTGGTTAGCCTGAAGCACATCAAAGAACTCAAAGGAATCGAGTTCAAGCCGAGTTCCGGCCTGCGCCTCGGCGCCATGGTCACCATCGAAGAGTTGCTCGATAGCGCGGTGGTGCAGCAACACTATCCTGGTTTGATTCAGGCTGCCGAGGGTGTCTCCAGCCCGCAGATCCGTAACGTGGGCACGGTGGGCGGCGACCTCTGCCAGCGACCGCGCTGTTGGTACTACCGCGCCGGGTACGGGCTTCTGGCCACCGAAAACGGCAAGCCGCTGGTCCCGGACGGTGACAACCGTTACCACGCCATCCTCGGGAACTCGGGGCCAGCCTACTTCGTGAATCCCTCAAGCTTGGCTCCAATCCTGATAGCCGTGGGCGCGAAGGTTCGCCTGTATGGTCCGCAAGGAGAACGGGAGCTGGCGCTGGACAAGTTCTTCATCACCCCCACAAGCAACCAGGACCGCGAGATCGCGCTGAAACCTCAAGAAATCGTAACCGAGATCCTGGTGCCCGCGCCAGGCCTGGCCAAGATGGCAGTTTATGAAGTCCGGCAGAAGCAAGCTCTGGATTGGCCGCTGGCTGCCGCTGCAGTCGTCCTCAGCTTGGACGGTCAAACGGTGAAGACAGCACGCGTCGTCTTGGGCCACGTGGCCCCCGTGCCCTGGCCCTCGCCGGAAGCTGAGCAAGCGCTGGTGGGGAAGACTTTAACCGAAGAAGTGGCTGGTGAGGCCGGAAAGGCCGCCCTCAGCAAAGCTACCCCGCTCTCGAAGTGTGCTTACAAAGTTCAACTCGCCCGCGTGGCCGTCAAGCGCGCCCTGCTGCGAGCCGCGAAAGGAGAGGCCTGATTATGCCTGCACCAACTCCTCAGCCCGGTGTGTCTGTCGAGGTCTGCCGTTTGCTGCGTTCCAAGAGCATGTTCATCGACGTGGAGCCGGACCCGAGTGTCCCCAGCGGCGATAGTGGCATCTCCTGGTGCGTCCACACGCAGAATTGCCTGGGGCCGGACGGCCAAGTTGCCAACAAGGACAAGTGCAAGCCTGGGCGCACCTGCTACGAAGCTTCCTGAGGTTCTGCCAGCCTCGGTCGTGCTGGGCGGCCCAGGGTTGGGCATCCCACGTTAGGTGGCAGCACACAAGCAAAGCCAGCGGATTTCTCGGCACCTTCGCCCTCTAGTTCTTCATCTAATTCGGATGACAGGGGAAAATTGGGGGGCGCAAAGTCATGCTTCCCATCGTCTGTCGCTGTCATTGACATCTCACAGCAGGGAGGCCAAGACATGAAATTGTTCCGGGCACTTGGATTGATCCTGGCGGCGCAGCTTCTCTGGGTCGCGACCGCCTTTGGACAAGGCAGCTATAAAGCGGAGATGATCGGCGCTCCGGCTTCGGCAGAGCTATCAAAGGCGCTCCTCGACATGGTCAACCCGCAAGGAACGCGGGTGGTGAGCGACCAAGGCAGTACGCTGGTGGAGGTGTGGCTGCGCAAAGCCATTCCCGCGAATCCCAGCCCCAGCAGCTCTTCCGATATCCTCTATGGCGCTTTGGGCGACGGAACCTTCCTGGGAGTTTTGCACTTCCCCAGTCAGGGGGCGGACTTCCGCGGCCAGGCAATCAAACCGGGGTTTTACACTTTGCGTTACGCGCTCATCCCCCAGGATGGGAATCATATGGGGGTCTACCCGTACCGCGATGCCATTCTTCTAGGTCCCGTCGCGGCGGACACCGATCTCGACAAAGCGCTGAAATTCGATGAGCTCGTCAAGCTGAGCCGTCAGTCCTCTGGCACACCTCATCCCGGCTTCCTGGTGATGGCCCAGGTAAGCGGCGACAGTTTCCCGTCCCTCGTCAAGGATGACCAAGGCCACTGGAACCTTCAGGTGAAAGTGCATGTCCAGAGCGGAGATCTTCCCATTGCTCTGACCGTAGTCGGCAAGTGGGAGGGGTAGGATATACAGAGTCTTGGAGTCTGAGGATCTAGAGTCTGGAATCCTGTCGATTCAGCAACCTTACAATGCGTGGAATCAGCCTGTTGCACACACGCCCGCATGCAGGCAAGTCTAGTTTCCTGCGGCGAAGCCTACGCTGCGGGTTGCTGCTGGTCGTCACCGCCGTCGCGACTCCGGCTTTGCCTGCGGCGGCCAAGGCCAAGTCACCGCCGGCCCTGCAGGGGAAACTGCTCTCCATTCCGGGCAAAGGTCCCGTCTTGAGGACCTCCGTGAAGGACTACCCCATGGCTGGCTTGCCTGGTGACGTGGTCGCCGCAGGGACAATGAGGGTTCCCGGGAAGGATTATCCCTTGCTCGGCAGGACGAGCTACATGCTGCATACCTTGCTTGACAAGCGACTCGAAGGCCGCGAAGTGCGCGTCGAAGGCTCCCTCAAGCCCGATGGCGCGTTCGAAGTCGAGTGGCTTTTCACCATCCGCAACGGCAAGCTGTACCAAGTGCGCTACTTGTGCGAGGTGTGCAACATCAAGGCTCTCGAGCCGGGCAAGTGCGTGTGCTGCCAACAGCCCACTGAACTTCAGGAAGTCCCTGTCTCTGATCGTAACAAATAGCTAATGCTTTACCCGAGGGTAGTAGCAAGCAGCTCGCGATTTGTGTAACCACTGACCACTGACGGCTGACAGCCGACCTCTTCCGTCGGTTGACACTCTTCCCTGCCCGATGTTACAAAGGTAAGAAGAGCGTTCGTCGGCGATACACGCTGTTGTGGTGGGTGTAGCTCAGCTGGTAGAGCGCCAGACTGTGGATCTGGACGTCGCGGGTTCAAATCCCGTCACCCACCCCATTTCCCACGTTGGATGGCCTGGACACAACCGAGAGCCCCGGCGGCCCATGTCACCCTTCGGAGCAGGCACAGACTCCCATGGACGGTCAATTGCGTTTGTAGGTAACAGCCCGTTACACTGCCGACACCTTTGCGCACGTAAGAAGTGGGAGACGATTTAACGCACCGATGCCGGGTGCGGGCGCGTAGCTCGGGTGAACAGGGCAATGGACTTCTAGTGCTTGATTGCGTTAGTCAGGGTAATTATTCCTTGGATCGGAAGGGCGGGGTTTTAACCCCGCCGCAGCCTTGCCTCGGCTAGTTTCTCCTGGGTGAAATAAGTCCGCGCGCAGAAGCAATTGGCTTCAAAGAGTTTTGGGTACGGATCGGTTACAAACTGGTGATGCTGGCAGAGTGCTGTTACAGGGGCGAGCTCGGTTCTCCCGGATCGTACCGTGTGGCGGTCCAGCCGAATGGAACTGCGCTCTGCCTTGACCTGCCAGATCACTTCTGACCGGCGCTGAATTCAGGCACATAGACACCGTCCGCGGAACCTGCATTCCACCAAGGGAGAGTTCACAGGGTTCTAGAATTGCCGCCGTCACGACGAGGGGATCGAGAACACGACGCTCGCCGATGTCCACTCGAGGGGAAGAAGATCTGAAAACAAGGGGCGATTGTTCCGCCAGAAATCATGAAGCAGAGGGTTGAAATGAAAGAACACCTGGCCACTGAAGTCCTAATATCGAGCCTAGTCTTGCCTTTCACTTTAATCGTTGATCCTGGTTGTGGCCGCGAGAACCCACGTACGGTGGACAAGGCCCCAACGCCAGCCACCTGGGAGATGGTTTGGTATGATGAATTCGATGGGAATGCAATCGACCCCTCCAAATAGGAACATGAGGTGACTGCCTAGGGCGGTGGCAATAACGAACTCCAGTACTACACAGACCGCCGGGAGAATTCCTACACTGAGAATGGGAAACTCGCCATCAAAGCGCTAAGAGAGCATTTCACCGGACCGGAAGGGACACGCGAATACACTTCGGTACGTTTGCGTACCAAGAACAAGGGAGACTGGAAGTACGGACGATTTGAGATAAAGGCTAAGCTTCCCTACGGACAAGGACTCTGGCCCGCCATCTGGGTGCTGCCCACAGACTGGGTCTGCGGGGGATGGGCCGCCAGCGGGGAGATCGATATCATGGAGTTATTGGGGCAAGAGCCGAATAAGGTGTATGGCTCTCTGCATTATGGCGGCGAATGGCCGAACAACGTCTCCACCCAGACTTCCTGGACCCTGCCCACCGGGAATTTCTCCGATGACTTCCACGTGTTTGCTCTGGAATGGGAACCGACTGAAGTTCGCTGGTATGTGGATGACACCCTATAGCAGGCCCAATCCAAGTGGTTGACGGCCAAGGTTCCCTATCCGGCGCCTTTTGACCAACGATTTCATCTGCTGCTCAATGTGTCAGTGGCGGGTAACTGGCCTGGACCTCCTGATGCCACTACGGTCTTTCCCCAGACTATGACGGTGGAATACGTAAGGGTTTTCAAGAAGGCGGAAGCAAGATGAGCGGCTGTGGCCGTCACATTGCGTTTCCGAAGGGAAAGGGGCAAAGAGTCTGAGTTGACACTGTCGGCCTTCCGGACAAACGAGAAATGGGGACGACTGACCATTGGGTGACCCAAGCAGCGCGCCAACGCTCATCCACGGCGTTTCTTAGCCTCACAAGCGTTGAAGACGTACAAAAAGACGGCCACCGCTTTCACTGAAGACTTTAACTTGCCCCACAACCGGCGAAGATGCACACGCACCTTCCTGCTGATCGCTGCCTCCTCTCGGGGGCCCCGATCCAACCCAAATTTCGTGTCCTGGTTCCAGACGGCAACACTACTAGGATGTGAAACTCCCTTGCATCATGGCGGAAGAAGGTTGCACCTTCCAGTACTCCTCTGCCCGCTACCCCAGTGATTCGATCTAACGCATTGTTAACACAGCAGATACAAACGTGGCCGGAGACCATGTCTGGCACGTGACGTGCTATATGCCCTTACGGAGGGCTGCCCCCAGGAAGGCTGCGGGGGCGCTACAAATGGTCACCGAAGCCGAAACGCAGACTTCAGCGGGTAGCAAAGAAGTCAGTCCGAGCGGGACCACTCCTTGGACGGTTTCCGAGGAACGGACGGCCTACCTAATCTCCCGCCAGCGTGAGGTGCGCTGTCGGCTATGGTTTCAGGTAACCCCGTTCAGGGAGGGATTGTTCAAGTATTTCCTTGTCGGAATTGAGGAACTCGGTTAGTGGAGACCTCACGGTTCCATTCTCTGAGCCGCTGCCAAAACGGCCATCGCAGACCATCCTGCAGCCCCTGATTGGCTCAGAAGACGAATCTGGCCTGCCCTCAATCCGCTTCTCCGTTCAAGGCTTTTCAACAAGTTGACCTTTTCGGCCCAGGTCGGGGTGCGAGGGGGGTCTGCCCCCATGCCCTTCTCTCTGGCTACAAACGAGTTGATTTCTACCCAGGAACTCACATCACGACGGGACCAGAAAACGGGAGCAGGTCACCTGCGGTCCAAAAACGGCTGCGACCTACCGCAATTTCTGCTACATTGTGTAATTGGGTGAGGGCGTGTAGCTCAGGTGGATAGAGCAACGGATTTCTAATCCGTGGGTCGGGGGTTCGAGTCCCTCCACGCCTGCTATCCAGTTTCGTAAGTCCGCCGGCCTTCCCTTACCGAAAGAACCGGATACCTTCCCAGCCTCTCTCCGCAAACCAGCCAATGCTGGAAACCTCCTTCAAGTGGAGCAAAGATGCGACAGCTACTGTGGGCTGAAACGGAGGCAACCATCGAGAGCCTCCTGCCTTCAATCGCCCGCGGCGAGAAGCACGTTCAAGAGTTGGCTGAGACCACGAAAGGGAAAAAAGACCGGATTCGGGGTTGGAAAAGACCCTAAATGCCCTCAACCCAAAGGGTGCAGGTCGTGCTTGGTGTGCTTTGTGTCCCGTCAGAGTAACGAAATCACCGGCCAGCTTGCGGCCGAGTTTCCTGTGCTTCGCCTAATCACTTTTCACGGGTGCGACTACTGCCATCACGCATGCGGGTTCAGCACCTGTGAGACCAGCAAGCACCCTTTGCTAGGCTACAGATCGCAGCCCGCAGCTATCGCGGTTTCCAGGGAGCGCGGCTGCCATCAATCGTGGTCTGATAGTGAAGCACCTCGATCACGTGCGGGTTGGAGCCGTCGACCTCCATTACCCAGACCGGCCGCTTGTCCGTCCTTCTCCCCTTGTAGGTCTTTGCACTGGTAGCGGAGTCGCGCCAGTAGACCTCGTCACAGAGGCGGAACGAGATCCGCTTCATGTCCGGAGAAACAGCCGGGGAGGTAGCGGCCTTCCCGAGCGAGGTCAATTGCTTCACGTTCTTGCCGTCGGGATCGCACATGAAGAGCTCCAGTGCCTAGCCCACTTGGTCCGCGTAGATGATCTACTTGCCGTCCGGAGACCAGGCGGCGTGTACCCCAGCCCGCTCGTTTTCGCGCATGGTGAGTTGGCGGAGGTTAGTGCCGTCCGCTTCCCTCGCGAAGAGGCAGTGCCCCTTGGCCAACTTCTTGGCGAAAACGATGGTCTTGCCGTCAGGCGAAACGGCCGGGTCGATTCCCTCCCCGATAACCTTGAAGTTCGAGCCGTCCGGCGCGATCCGGCACATTAGTGGTTGCTCTTTGCCGAACAGGCCGAAGTAAATCCATTTGCCGTCTGCGGTCCAGCTCTGCATGCCCGCGACTATGGGTGCTTTCTCGTGCGTCAGCTGGCGGATATTGGATCCGTCCGCGTCCATGACATAGAGGTTGTAAGTGCCATCGCGGTCGGAGTTGAAGGACACCTTGGTGCCGTCCGCCGACCAAGCGGGATAACGTTCACCCGATGCCGGGCTGCGCGTCAGATTCCGCGCGTCGCCGGTCTCTGGGTCGACGAGGAAGATCTCAGTGTCACCGGTTCGGAAGCTGGCAACGAGTAGCTTGTATCCGGCGAGGTCCCCGCCCGGACAGACCGGGCCAAGTAGCAAAGAAAGGCTGATAAGTATGAAACAGTGTTTCATGTCCGTTATCCTAAGAGTGTTGCAGATTGGTGGCCAATTCGTGACGCTCGTGAAAAGTCCGCCGTATTCGGCGGCCAAGTTATCGGCAATGCGACCGGAGCTAAAGCAGGAGATGTGTTCCGCTTTTCGTGTGATTAAGGCAAGCACTCACCGCATGGCTAGTGCACCGCATTGTCGGCAGGCCTGATGACACAACGGTCGCACGACAGCTCTGCAACTTGCGAGCCCCATCCCAGCCACTGACTGCGCATTTGGCACACACGTCGCACTTTTCTTCACCGGGTGGTGTCCGTTCCCTTCTTGCTTGACCAACAGCCACCAACACGCCGGATGCCGGCGCCGAGCGGAGGCACATTGTCGCTCAATGTGCCGAAACGACTGCTGTTTTTGGACCGTGGCCCACAGAGAAGGTCCCCAGCGTATCGACGCACTTCCACCTTCCAACGCGAGGAGACGCAGTTTTGGGGGAAGCTTTAATGCTCGGGAAGCCTACGTCTGGACTGGGCGCACCGCAATAGCCCGCGGACCCTTCTCTCCTCGCTCCAGGTCAAACTCAACGTTGTCGCCTTCCTTCAGACCATCGAAATTAAGTTGCTGGAGGCTGCTGCGGTGGAAGAACACCTCTTGCCCGTCAGCCGCCCGGATGAAACCAAATCCGCGGTCGCGGATAACCCTCTTGATTGTCCCTTGCATAACCACCTCGGTTAGCGTATGGGGGGATCTTCGCGGCGGGTCGTCAAGCATGATCAGGACGGCCAGTGAAGTAACCTCTCCTACGCGTAGTGCGGCCACTCTACCAATATGCGGACCCTTTGTCAAAGGCGAGTTGCTTTTTTTGCCGTGAGGACAGGGTTCGCCAGGGTGCGGTATTGCCCGGACTTCCCCAGCCGGTCAATTACTCGCTATAAATGTGGATCGCTAGATTTGAAAACCACCGCGCCACAAGGGTGCGGACCTTCACCGCACCGTCGCAGCAGAAGCACACTTAGTGAGGACACACTCACGGCGAGACTGCGATCGGAGACGCATTCCCCCGGTCGGGCCAATCCTTCCAGCGTAATGTCACACTGAATGCAGGAAGCCCACGGCCTGAAGCAACGTCCGTGCTGCAGGATTTGATGTTAGGGCGAAGGTTCGCGATTGAAGGAGTGCCGCACGTCTTCGAGGTTGTCGTAAATTTCGAAGACAGTGCTGAGGCGCGTGATCTGCAACAGACGGCCCGGGCCCCTGGGCAGGCGTAGTAGCTTCAAGTCCCCTCCCACCTTCCGCGCCGAGGCGCAACTCGCGACGAGTGTGGAAAGCCCCACACTGTCGATGTAGGTTATCTCCTCGAGGTCCAAAATAATGCGCAAGTAGCCAGCCTCAATCAACTGCCTGATCCTAGAACGAAGAGCCTCTGTCTCCTCGCCCAGTGTAATGCTGCCCCGCAGGTCGAGCAGCATCACACCGTCCATCAACTTCTCGACAATGTAGAGAGGCATGGCAAGTTCTCCCGGATACAAGGCGTGCCAGCGTTCCGCCGGCTCGCGCGGCCAGAAACCTGAGCCATTCGACCGACCCGCATCCTAACACGGCCCAGATGCATTTGCGAAAGGGACTATGCAGTCCGATTCTCCTGGAGGGGCTTCGCAGGGGCAAGAGGCGAATGATAGACTGGTTGCTGTGTCTGCCTGGAGGGTTCCCATGTCGAAGAAAAGCTTCTCACGAAGGAAGTTCTTTTGCGACGTCGCCGCGGGGTCTACAGGGCTGGCGCTGGCTTCTTTGCCTGGCGTGCTTCCCGCAGCCGCAAGCGATACGGCCCCCGAGCCCGCTTTCCCGGTCACCGTTGAATCGTATCCGGTTGCGGAGCCAAGCAGAGGCGTAGGCCTGGCGCGCGTCAAAATCGCGACCCTGGATGAAATCCCCGAATCGTACCAGGAGCAACTGCGCGGATTGTCCTCCAGCCTCGAGTTGAGGCAGTGTCGCGCCGAGGAGGAATTCCGCCGGGAAGTCGTCGATGCGCACGTCATCTATGGGGAGTTCTCTCGCAAAGATTTTGTGGCCGCAAACCACTTGAAGTGGATTCAGTACACGGCGGCGGGTGTCGAGAGTATTCTCTGGCCTGAACTGGTGGAAAGCCCCGTTGTCCTCACCAACATGCAGCGCATCTACTCACCGGCCATTTCGGAGACGGTGATGGGGATGCTTCTGGCGCTCACGCGCGGTATTAACCGCTACGCGATTCAGACGCGAGAGGGCCGGTGGAAACCCATCGACGGTCTGACGGAAATCAGCGGCCTCGTAATGGGCATCGTGGGGCTCGGCGGCATCGGGACCGACACCGCGTACCGCGCCCATTACGGCTTCAATATGAAGGTTCTGGCGGTTGATCCCAAACCTTTACCCAAACCCGCGTTCGTGGCGGAACTCCACTCCCTGGACTGGCTCCCGAAAATGGTTCCGCAGGCGGACGTCCTGGTAAGCGCAGCTCCCCATACCAAGGTTTCTGAGGGCATGTTCAACGAAGCAGTATTTCGCGCTATGAAGCCGAGCGCTTATTTCATCAACGTCTCGCGTGGAAAACTGGTGGATACTGCCGGGCTTGTGCGCGCGCTGAAAGAAGGCTGGATCGCAGGTGCCGGCCTCGATGTGGCCCACAAGGAGCCACTGCCGCCTGATGACGCGCTGTGGAGCGCAGGCAATGTCATCATCACCTCGCATTCGTCAGGCCACTCGCCGCGCACTCTTGACCGGCGAATGGGACTATTCACCGAGAACGTGCGACGCTACGTCAACGGGTTGCCGCTGTTGAATGTGGTCAAAAAGGGGGTATTAGGGCCCCGCGGCGCGTCACAGCCACGCTGCCCCGGCTTCTTCACTGCGAAGCGACACGCATCGAGGGCCGTTGCTTCTTGAGGGCCTAGGCAGCCTCAAGCAGGGGCCTTTCCTCGGTCATACGAACCAGCATCTGAAAAGTGGGAATCTTGCTGCCTTCCATGTGCAGGGCCGCGGCCAAGCCTCCCGCCCGCAGAGCGACTTCCGGGGAGACCTTATGGACCAGCCCAGCCAGGAACCCGGCGACAAAAAAATCTCCGGCGCCCGTGGCGTTCAGACTGCCCCGAGCCTCAAAAGCCGGGCAGTACATGCGAATCCCAGGCGCTGGCAAAATGCCGGAAGAATCGCTGGGCCTTTCCCGGCTGGTGGCAAGATAGGAACCTCGCCGCCCCAGGGTGATCACCACAGCCTTCACACCCCTCCGCAAGAAGAACTCACCCGCGTCCTCAATCCGCTCACGGGAGATCCGGTCCGCCCGGATGCCGGATAGCTGCAGTGCCTCGTCGAGGTTAGGGGTGAAGATATCGGTATACGGCAAGGCGGCCTCAATATCTGCCAGGGGTTCATCCGCCGAGGACCACGTCGTGTCAAGGGAAGATAATACTCCTGACTCTTTCAGCGCCCGGAAGAAGGAGGCCAGTTTTGTCGCACGGAAATTGGGCATGATACAGGGATAGCCGTAATGGCAAAGGCGGCAGTTGCTGAAAGCCCCAGGGCTGATACTCGCAGGACTGAACTCTTCATTCGCGCCTTGACTGAAATAAACCGTTCTCTCTCCATCCGGGGCCACATTGATAACGCTTAGCGCTGTGTGGCTCGTCGATGACTCCTTGAACGCGGAGACGCCCACGCCGAACGACACCAATCGATCCCTTAGTACCTGCCCAAAATGGTCCCGACCGACCATCCCGATGGCTTCCACCGGCAGTCCTAACCGTGCCAAACCGATGCTGACTGCACAGGCCAACCCGCCGGGGGCGTAGTCGATGCGGTCAACGTTCGAGAGCCGACCCTTTTGAGCGAAAGGGCCGTGCAAGAACATGTCCAGGACCGCTGTCCCACAACACGCAATGTAATGGTTATCCATAGGGGCCGCCTACCCTGCCTCGGTTGCCGGCTAAAGAATCAGGGGGCCGGCTTCCCTCTTTGCGACGTCCTGTAGGTCGTCCGAATCTTAAACCAGCCGATGCATTCCTGCCAGAGTGGATTCTCTTGCAGTGAGCCCTCACCGAGTTCCCAAGAAGCCGGACATGGGCGGACAGCGAAACGATCATGGTCTTCATGGCAAAGGAGAAGGGGCAATAAGAAAGCGATTGCGCCGCAGGAAGTCACTGACCACGCCAATGTCTCGCGCGTCGCACAGCAGCAAGCGGCAGAAAACTTCCGCGCTTCCCACCTTAGGCTCAACCTTCGCCGCTTGCTCGAATGCCGCTTGTGCTTCCCTTTTGCGGTTGAGCTGCCACAGTCCAATGGCCTGGAGAGCCAGCATGGAGGGCGAATGGGGGTCATTGGCAAGCGCCATGGCGCATTCAGCCAGCGAACCCTCAAAGTCACGCTGCTTCCAGAGGATAAGCGCCATCACGCGATGTCCCTCGGGAGCTTGCGGGTTCTGGGCGATCATCGCCTCCACTTGGGCGCTTGCGCCCTGCACGTCGCCTCGCCGCAGGAGTCCCAGTGCCAACTGCTCGCGCGCCGGGGGAAACTCTGGGTTAAGGCGGGCGACTTCCTCAAGCAGCTCCGTTGCCCGACTGGTTTCTCCAGCTTGATTCAGCAGGGCAGCCAGCTGAAATTGGCTATGCCAGTCTTGCGGGTCGAGCGCGACTGCTTTTTCCAGTAGCCCGCGTGCCTCGGCCGTCCGGCCATCCTGGATGAGGACCTCCGCCAAGGCTGCATACGCTGGAGCCAAATTGGGGGACGCCTGGATGGCCCGCCGGAATTCCTCCTCTGACTGGCGCAACCTGCGTTGAAACAATCGCAGTTGGCCGAGGGCCAGATGCGCGCCGCCGTCATTGGGGTTGAGTTTCGAGGCAGCTTCAAATTCTGCTGCGGCTTTCTCCTCTTCACGCAAAGCGAAATAGGCTCGTCCGAGCGCCAGGCGGGGGGATGCCTTGTCGGGCGCCAAGCGGACGGCCTCCTCTGCCTGGGAGAGAGCGTCCTGGGCTTGCTCCGCGTCAAGGTAAAGCTCCGCCAGGCTCACTCGCATCGAGACATCGCGCGGTCGCAGCGAGAGTGCTTTCCTGAACGCCTCGCTGGCCATGCTACGATAGTCCGCAGATGAGAACTTGGCGCCTGTGCCCTGCGCTGGTGTCAGTTGAGCGCTCAGCGACCAAGCCACTAAACCCAGGGCGTATTGCGCGTCGGCATCCGTCGTGTCAAGGCGCGTGGCCACCTGCAACTCGCGCAGCGCTGCGTCCCACCGCTGCTGCGCCCGTAAAGCAAGTCCCAGGCCGCGATGCGCGGGTGCAGCTTCTGACTGTGCTTCGATAGCCATGCGAAAGGCGGCTTCCGCACCTGCCGCATCGTTCCGAGAAAGCAGGTCGAAGCCTTTCGCTATAAGCTCAGAGGCTTCTCTGGAAAGCTGCGCAACAGAGGGAGCCAGAGTCGCCCCTGGCCATTCGGAAGCAGCATTGAGCCTACTAAGCCAGAAAGGCAGGCAGAGAACAACGAGCATGAGGCTCGCTACGGCGCCTCCGCTAAGTCTCCGCGCGAGAAGTAGGGTAATCCGCCGCGCGTCAGGGAACCATACGGATCTGCTGTGGGTCATGGACAATGATCTCGGCACGCCCCTGATAAAGGGTGATTGGCCCCCGGATCTCCACCTGCCTCCCTTCCAACGACCCCACATCGCCAAACTTGCTCTTGTCGGAGGCGAAGACAACGCCGCTGAAGGGACAGGTTCGATAGTCAGGGCAGAAGTCGAGAAACGTGTTGCTGGCGCGCGAAGTGAAGACGCGAACCACCCGCCCGGAAATGCAAGCCGTTTCGCCCGTGTGGGCTCGTGCTTCACGAAAGTCCACACAGCCCGCCTTCATCTCCCCGGCAGACGCCCCCGAGCCGATGCGCACACCACCGGTGCGAGGCCGGCCAGTTCGCTTGCCCACAAGGACTCCCATTCCGAATGCCACCAGCACGATCGCAATTACGACGATCTGTTTCCGCACCACTTCAAACCTTCGGAGTGCCAGGCGGACGTGCGGCCGATTCCACAATTTCAGGGAAATGAGCGGAGTGGAACCCCTCCGACGACGCCCTGGGCGGGCAGACTCCGCATGGCGGGTTTGCCTGCCCGAACCCAGGCAGTATACCAAAGCGAACCAACGAACGAGGCGGCCGCCTCTAGGCGCTTCCTGACCAGCAGGCCGGTGAGGTTGCGGAAAGCCAACGCGTATTGAGGATCGAGATAGTTCCGGCCAGCGACGGCGATGTTGTCGGAGGCAAAGATCACGTTGCGGTAGGAGAAGCTCGCAATCATCTCCTCGAAGATCCGCGCACGAAGACGGGCTTCGTACACGGGAGGCGCGGGGTGAAGCTCCCAGCCGTCCGGAAGAGCGTTCACCAGCCCGACCTCAAACCGCGCGTGAATCTCGTTCTGGCCGGTAAGCTGCCCATCATAGTTGATCACGGTGTGGAGAGGTTGGGTAAGGTCGGCAGCGTAGTGGGCCAGGAAGAGCGCGGCGTGGTCAGCATCGTCCCAACGGTGCCGGCGCAGGGCTTCCGCCAAGCGCAAGGTGTGCCGCTCAATCTGCCAAATGGAATCACCATGTGGGAGACCAGCGGGTGGCGGGGCCAGCCTCTGCGTGACGAACTGGCGTTGAAAATTGCGAAATGGGAAAGAGTCATATGCCTCAACGTCGGTATAGTGATGCGGACGCTCCATCGGGTCCTCCCGACCCAGCAGGTCAGGATCACTCGCATGCTCAATGAGAAACGCTTTCCACGTGCGGAAGTACGACCGGAGCGGTTCAGGCAGATTCTCAACGGCAGTGGCATTGACAATCCGGTGACCCCGCTCGCCCCAGGCCAACGCAGGCCTGGATGGGTGCAGCACGAGCAAAGCCGAGAGAAGGGCCCGGACCGTCGGATGACGAACCCAAGAACGATGGGGGCCAGCCTTCAGCGAGACTTCACTCTTTCGGCCGTGTTTTCGCTTCGCAGAGTGCAAGTGCTTACCTCCACCTGCGTGACAACGTAGGGAACCAGACACCTCTGATTGACCCTCAGGCAACTCGATAGATCAAAAGCGTCGGGACCATCTGCTCAGGACTCTCCCTTTGCCTGCATCAACGCTGATGCATGAGTCCGTGTCAATCGGCGGGTGTCGCCCAATTAATCTCGCCTGATCCCAGGAAGCGCCAATGCCGACCGTTTCCATCGTACACCATCCTGGATAGTCCAATGAAATTACCCCCACTCAAATGGAGGGCACGCAACGAGCGGTACTGCAATGGTGCTCAATTTCACGCAGAAAGAACCATAGGACCTGCCAGAACCTGAGAATTAGACATAATGTTCAGTTGGACGTTACGCTGAAGTGGTCTCTTGTACTTGATTCTCAATCTTGGAAGCGGCTACGAGGGCCGAAAGCGTCGCAGTTGTGTGAACAAGCCCAAATCGGACTCAAAAGTGCTAACGAAATGGCCAAGGATGTCTGCTCGGACTGGCAGTCCGAAAGGTTGGGAAATATTCCCTTCCCTTGAGGTGCGAATGCCCGACGCTCCACCACCAACCAAAGGCCGTAAGTTCCGAGGAATAGTGCAAATCGACTGGGACCGCTGCAAGGGATGCGGGTTCTGTGTCGAGTTCTGTCCCCCCAAAGTCCTGGCAATCTCCGAGAAGTTCAACACCCATGGTTATCACCCACCCTACCTCGTTAGGGAGGAGGGATGTACCGGCTGCGACCTCTGCGGTCTCTACTGTCCCGATTTTGCGATTTTCGGACTCCGCGTACCCGTGGAGAGCGAAAAACAGGAGGTGAGCCCTGGTGAAGGCTAACCCTAAGGCAGTGCTCACTGGAGCCCATTTTCTCGATGGCGACCATGCAGCGTGCGAAGGCGCGCTGGCCGCTGGCGCGAATTTCGCTGCTGGATATCCCATCACACCCTCCACCGAAGTTGTCGAGCGGTTTGCGGCCCGCGTGCCTACGGTGGGAGGGATCTTTCTCCAAATGGAGGATGAGCTCGCGTCCTCGATCGCCATTCTGGGGGCAGCGTGGGCGGGCGCCAAGGCATTCACGGTCACCTCGGGTCCAGGCTTTTCCCTGATGATGGAACACATCGGGTACGCGGCGATGACGGAGACGCCGTGCGTCTTGGTGGATGTACAGCGCGGCGGACCTTCCACCGGGCTGCCCACGCTTCCCGGCCAAGCCGACATGATGCAGGCACGCTGGGGTTCCCACGGCGACTACGGAATCATCGCGCTTTGCCCGAACTCTCCGCAGGAATGTTTCGACCTCATGATTGATGCCTTCAACCTTGCGGAACAGTACCGCACGCCGGTGCTGTTCATGATGGACGAGTGCGTCGGCCACATGACGGAGAAAGTCGTCATCCCGCCGGCGGACCAGATTCAGATTTTCCCCCGGCGTTATACCTCGCTGCCGCCTGCGGAGTACCTCCCCTTCAAGCCAGGACCGGACGGCGTTCCGGAGATGGTGAAAGCCGGCGATGGATATCGCATCCACGTAACAGGTCTGACCCACGATGAACGCGGCTATCCGGCCATGAACTGGCGCGGGCAGGAGAAACTGGTGCGGCGCCTGGTGGCCAAAATCCGTGACAACATCGATCGCATCGTTGAGTACGAGGAGCGCGAGGTTGAAGATGCAGAGGTCGTGGTGGTGGCTTATGGGATCACCTCACGGGTGGCTCTGCGGGCGCTCCGGATGGCGCGCGCGGAGGGAATTCGCGTCGGCCTGCACCGCCCGATCGTGGTCTGGCCTTTCCCGGAGAAACGCATCCGCGCGCTGGCCGAAAAGGTCAAAGCTTTTGTAGTGGTGGAAATGAACTATGGCCAGATGGTCTACGAAGTCGAGCGCTGCGCCGGTGACAAAGCGCGGACAATCCTGGTGCCCCACGGTGGCGGAACGGTTCATAATCCCGAGGAAATCCTAAAGGCGATACGCGAGGCAGCCCAATGAGCACTTGCACCGTAGTCAATCAGCCTGTCAATCCCGTGGAGCGTTTCCTCCGCACCGACCGCATGCCACATATCTGGTGCCCGGGCTGTGGCATCGGCACCACCGTGAACTGTTTCGCGCGCGCGCTGCTGGAATCGAAACTCCCGCTGGACAAGGTGGTGGTGGTCTCCGGCATCGGCTGCACGGGCCGCGTGGCGGGCTATATGAAACTGGATTCGTTCCACACCACGCACGGACGCGCCATCCCCTTCGCGACGGGCCTCAAGCTCGCCGATCCCAACCTGACCGTGGTGGTGTACAGCGGCGACGGCGACCTGATCGCCATCGGGGGCAACCACTTCATCCACGCTGCGCGCCGCAATGTTGACCTGAAGGTCATTTGCGTGAACAACTTCATTTACGGCATGACCGGCGGACAGGTGGCGCCTACCACGCCCCTGGGGGCCGTCGCCACCACCTCCCCGTACGGCTGCTTCGAGCGCCCCTTCAACCTTCCCTACCTGGCGGAATCCTCCGGAGCCGTGTACGTCGCACGCTGGACGACCTTCCACGTTCGCCACATTGCGCGCTCCATGGTAGAAGCCTTCAACAAGAAGGGCTTCTGCTTCATCGAAATCATCGCTCCCTGCCCCACGCTCTACTTGCGCCGCAACCGTCTGGGCGACGGCCTGGACACCATGCGTTTCTATAAGCAGAAGAGCGTCATCAAGAATGGCGCCAATACGCGAGAAGTTGAGGTGAGTCTGCAAAGCGAGATCATCGTGGGGAAGTTCGTGGATATCGAGCGGCCGACGCTTCGGCAAGCGATGGATCAACAGCTCCGGCAAACGCTTAAGGACCGCTACGCTGGCATGGGAGGAGCCTGATGGCAACCACGGAGATTCGCATCGCAGGCTTTGGCGGCCAGGGCGTCATCCTCGCCGGGATGGTAATCGGCAGAGCCGCAGCCATCCACGATGGCAAGTCGGTGACCTTGACCCAGAGCTTTGGCCCGGAAGCTCGTGGCAGCGCCTGCAGCGTGCAGTTGATCGTTTCGGCCGAACCCATCCTCTACCCCTATATCACTCAACCCGATATCCTCGTGGTGATGTCGCAAGAAGCCTGCAGCCGCTTCTGTCGCGAGGTCAAGCCCGGTGGCGCGCTGCTTTATGAGCAGGACCTCATCAAACTCGGAAAGCCCGATCCTGCTATCAAGACCTACGGCATCCCTGCCACGCGGCTGGCGGAGGAGTTAGGCCGGAAGCTGATCCTTAATATGGTCATGGTTGGCTTCATCGCCGCAATGACCGGCATCGCCAGCCCCGAAGCTGTTCGGAAAGCTATCCCGCAGTCCGTGCCCAAGGGAACCGAATCCCTCAACCTCGCCGCGTTTGAAAAAGGACTGGAATACGGAATAGCTCAAACCGGCGCAGCTCACCGCGCTGCCTGACAGCTCCGTCCTCCCTACCACCCGGAGACTCGATCACGCGCCACGATCGGAGTCTTGTCAGGACTTCATCTTGGCCGAGTCGCCGCCACGCCATGCAAATCCAAATCCGAATGCCCGCAAGGAACCGATAGCCAGTCAGGAAGGAATGCGCTATTCTCGCCCTCCAATAGAAGTGTGTTCGCGACGATCCGAGGAGGAGAATATGTTTCTCTGGGGAAAAAAATGGACTCGAGACGAGTTGCTGAGTCACGTGGGCTCGCTCTCCCAGATCGGGGGAATCACCCACTCCGAATACCGCGAAGGGAAGGCCAAGGGCACGTCCTCGCTGCGCGTCGAAACCGGTTCCGGTCTGACGTTCTGCGTGCTGCCGGACAGGGCAATTGACATCTTCGAGGCAACTTATCGCGGAAGGTCGCTGTGCTGGCACTCTCCTACGGGAGTTGTGCATCCGGCCTACTATGACGCGCGTGATCTCCAGTGGCTGAAGAGCTTTGCTGGAGGGTTACTGACCACCTGCGGCTTAACGGCGGCCGGCGCGCCATCCGAAGACGCCGGTGAACATCTGGGCTTGCACGGCGCCATCTCAAACATACCTGCCGAACACTTGACCTGGAGTGAGGAGTGGCGGGGAGACGACCTCTGGCTGGTCATCCAGGGAGGGGTACGTGAGGCAGCCGTGCACATGGCGAATCTGTTGTTGACGAGAACCATCACAACCTCTTTGGGCAGTAAGCAGATCGCGATTCGGGACGAAGTCGAGAACCAGGGCTTCCGGGAAACACCCTTTATGCTGCTTTACCACTTTAACTTTGGCTTCCCGCTGCTCACCGAGCGCAGCCGCATCTTCGCGCGCTTTCTCAAAGTCGAGCCGCGCGATGCTGAGTCGGCGAAAGGCGTGGACGCCTGGGACCGTTTCGACACGCCGCACCTGGGTATCCTCGAGAAGGTCTTCTACCACCAGATGGAGGCTGACTCACAGGGTCGGGCGATTGTCGTGCTGGTGAGCGACGGTCAAAGTCGGGACTTTGGCGTTTCGCTCACCTATGAGAAGGCAAACTTGCCGGAATTCGTGCAGTGGAAAATGACCGGAGTAAATCATTATGTTCTTGGTTTAGAACCCGGCAACTGCCGAGTAGGAGGACGGAAGGCGGAGCGCGAGCGCGGGGCCCTGCGAACTCTCAAGCCCGGCCAGAAGAAACAGTTTGCGCTCGAAATCGAAGTCCTGGACGGAGAAGCAGACGTCACAAAAGCCCTTCACTCCGTAGACAAGGTCGCATAGATAGAGACCGGGAGGCGGGTGCTGGGTCTATGGCCGGGGAGCTAGACCGCGGGTTCTCTCTCGGTCGGTTCTTCAGAGAACCCGGAGGCGAGCACGGATGCCGTTTTCCGGTCCTCCAGCCCTGCTTGACCAGTGTAGCCGCGAAGAGTAAACTTTTCTCTGCGTGCGCCTGTAGCTCAGATGGATAGAGCGGTTGCCTCCGGAGCAACAGGTCGCAGGTTCGAATCCTGCCAGGCGTACCATTCCTCCTCGCTCGGATTCCGCTGAACGCGGTTGGGCCCCGCATAAGAGAGGACCTCCGATCCGGCGTGTCGCGCTGCCAAGATCGCGTCGGGCCGACCAGCGTCTCTACGCATCAGGGCGGGGATGCAGGACAGTAGTTGAGGACTATAGTGCCTCGACTCCCCCAGGAAAAAATGCTATTCTCAGTCCGCCATTGTAGCTACTTGTCACGGCGTGGGGAGGAACTTAACCCTACGCCGCGAGCTGACAGGTAGGCGGGATTTAAGCCTGGGTTCCACGAAGAGTTCAGACCGATCATGAGGGAGGTTGTATGCCTAGATTTTGTACGAACTGTGGTTCGCCGGTTGAGGAGAATCTTCGGTTCTGCCCAAAGTGCGGGACTCAGTTGGCGGCGCCCTCAGCACCCGCTCCTGCTGCGCCTGCCCCAACGCCCACACTTGCTCCTCCTCCCACCAGTGCTCCGCCCGCAGCCCCCGCGGTAGCAGCGGCCGCTGGCGCCGTTGCCCCCAAATCGGGAAGCCCGATTCTGAAGATTATTCTTGCCGTGGTGGGCGTTTTCGTTCTCCTCAGTGCCCTGGGCATTGGGGCGTGCGTGTACGTTGCCTACAAGGCCAAGCAAAAGGCTACCGAGTTCGCCGACGCTGCCCGCAGTGCAGCGAAGTCTATCGGGACACCGGAAGTCCACTTGGAGAAGGGTGGCGAAGGCTCAGAAGCTGCGGCTATCGCGACCGCGGACGTCCCGCTTTATCCCGGCTCCACCACCACTGAGGCTGTGGGCGCACTTGGTGCCGGAATAGGTGGACAGGAGTACGAAACTCCGGATTCCCTCGACAAGGTCGTGGCTTTCTATAAGAACAAGTTCGGCTCCAAGATCGACGTGGAACAAGAAGAGGGAAACACCAAGTTCATGCTCATGACGAAGAATGGCATGACCATCGTCACGATGACGCGTGACGAAGACGCTGGCAAAACCAAAATCAACATCGCCCGCATCGGGAAATGAGACTTGCAGCAGCAAGGCTTCCCTGCCGCACGGGGTCGATGAGGTAGAACGGAAACGTCGCAGCACCACCAGCCGGCGACTCCGGCACAGAAACTAAGAGCGTGAGGTAGAGCAATATGAGGCGCTCCCTGATTGCTGGTTTGTTGCTGACTTTTTCTCTGACCTCCCTCGAACCGCCAAGTGTCGAGGCACAGACTTTAAATTCTCCGTCCCCTCCCCCATCGCAGCCTCAAGCAACTGCTGCCACGACGCCGCCTTCCAATCCTCTCATCGAACAGCTCAGCAGCCCGGATGCTGGCGCGCGCGCCAAGGCGGCACGCGAGCTAGGCAAGACTGCCGATACCTCCGCCATCCCCGCGCTGGCTGCGGCGATGACAGATCCCAGCGAGAAGGTCCGCCGCGAGGTGGTCATTGCCCTCGCCCAGATGCGTCAGACGGCGGCCCTTGAAGCCCTCATCCCTGCCACACGTGACGTGGACGAGGGTGTCCGCGTGCTGGCAGTTCAGGGACTGGTGGGCTATTACAGCGGCACCGTACCCACTCCCGGATTCATGGGGTCCATGAAGAAAGGTTGGCAGCGCGTCAAGGGTCGTTTTACGGCGGACAACACGCGAATTGATCCCGGTTTCCCCGTCGCGCCCAAAGTAGTCTCTGCCCTTATTGAAACCCTGAACGACAGTCGCTCAGTCCGGGCTGCCCAGGAGGCCGCGAAGGGATTGGGCATCCTGGTGGCCCAGGCCGCTGTGCCTGACCTCGTGAAGGCCGCACACTCTTCCGACGAAGATCTCTCCCGCGAAGCTCTCAACGCTCTGGGCAAGATCAAAGACAGGTCCGCCGGTCCTCAGTTGATGGATCTGCTCGACTCTCCCAACAAGGAAATCATGCGTGACGCTGCCGTTACGGTAGGCATTCTGCGGGCTCAGGACGCCCTCCCTAAGTTGCAGGCGATCTTCGAAAGCGATCCTGACCAGAAAAACAAGGAAAAAGCCATCGAAGGCTTGGCCTACCTCGGCGAGCCGGTCTCGGTGCCGCTGTTTATCAAAGCGCTCTGGAGTGAGAACAAGGGCATCAGGATATCCGCGGCCGAAGGGTTGGCAAGGGCTGCCGATCCGAAAAGCCTCCCGGAACTTGAGAAAGCAGTGATAGCGGAAACAGATGCGAGCGCGAAGCTCGCCATCGAATATGCCATCACGGCCTTGGGGAAGCACGACTACCTAAGCACGGTCGTGAACGAGTTAAGTTCCAAAACGCGGGGCGAAGCTGCGCAAGCGCACCTCATCGAACTGGCGCGCAATCCCGAGTTCCTCCCCAGGTTGTATCCCTACCTGCAGAGCCAGACGGCTTCGGTAAGGAGAAGGCTCTGCACGGTCCTCATGTTCAGCGGCGACCAAACAAGCTTGGAACAGCTCGACCGGCTTTCGCACGACCCTGACGGTGATGTCGCCGTGGAAGCCCTGCGCGCCAAGCGCGCCATCCGCGCCCGGCTTCCCGCCACGGGGATGACCCCTTAGCGGCGTGGAGTTGCGCCGGCAGTGCCAAAGCCGTAGCGCCTGCCCCTACCGAGACCGCAGAGACCTGGCCTTATACCCATCAACATGACTTTCAACACCTCCGATAGACCATTCAATCCGGAGTGTTACCAGATGCAGCAATTGTGAGCGCGGGTCTTCTCGTGGTAACATGAATTTTCGGGTTCATCAGGCGACCGCTCATAGAGGAAACTTATGCCCTCGTCGTTTGCCCAAAAGGCAGATCATGCGAAGCCGCGCCCAGTCGAACTGAAGCTGGCGCATAGCCCGGATTCGGATGACGCCTTCATGTTCTACGCGCTGGCAACCAAGAAGATTCGAACCGGGAATCTCGCCTTCACACACGTATTGCAGGATATTGAGTCTCTCAACCAGAAAGCCTTGGAGGGCACGTACGACATTACAGCAATGTCGTTTCATGCTTACGCTTACGCGGCGGACCGGTACGTGCTGCTGCCCTGCGGGGCGAGTTTCGGCGATCGCTACGGGCCCCTCGTGGTTGCTCGCGGGCCCCTGGACTCCGGCGGACTCGCCGGGAAGCGGGTAGCGGTTCCCGGGAAGATGACCACTGCGTATCTCACCCTCCGGCTTTATGAGCCGGCCATCGAGCCCGTGGTGATGCCCTTCGATCAGATCCTCGACCGGGTAGCCAAGGGCGACGCAGACGCCGGAGTAGTGATCCACGAAGGTCAATTGACTTACGCGCACGCGGGTCTGACCAAGATCCTGGATCTTGGAGAGTGGTGGCACCAGGAGACGCATTTACCCTTGCCCCTGGGCGGCAACGGCATTCGCCGGTCGCTCGACCGTCGCACTCTTCACTCCGCGGCCAGATTGCTGAAAGAGAGCATCCAGTACGCTCTCGATCATCGCGAAGAGGTTCTGACTTACGCTTTACAGTTTGCCCGTGGCGTGGACGCCCCCACCGCGGATCGTTTCGTCTCCATGTATGTCAACGACTGGACGCTCGCTTACGGCGAGCGGGGCCGGCGGGCCGTTCAAACCTTGCTGGACCGTGGTTTCGAAAAAGGTCTGCTGCCGCGCCAAGTGAAGGCGGAGTACGTCGAGTAAGAGCAGGAGTCGGAAGTCAGGAGTCACTGGTCTTTTGGGGGGCGTTTACGTAACGCTCAGGCGGAGTGACCACGGACCACGGACAGCTTTCAAATTCAGGAGACTTCAGCAAGTCATGGAATTGATACTGGCGAATCACAGCAGCTATCCGCGTATTGGGGACGACGCGGACCGCCAGCTTCTTCGGCGGACGATTGCTCAGCAAGACAAGGGAGAAAAGACGCAGGAAGACGTTCGTGCCGCCGAAGATCGGATGACGGAGCTCGCCCTCCAGGAACAGGGCGAAGCCGGCCTCGAGGTCGTGACCGACGGGCAGATCCGCTGGTACGATCCCATTTCCCACATGGCCGGTAAACTCACTGGCGTCCGCATCAACAGGCTGCTGCGGTTCTTTGATACAAACTTTTACTTTCGCCAACCCGTCGTTCTTGTCAAGCCAGCTCGGACCAAACCACTGGTGGTCGAGGAATTCAGGTTTGCCAAGGGAAAATCGTCGCGACCGGTGAAGGTTGTCCTGACGGGGCCTTACACACTGGCTCGCCACTCGATCGAAGAGAACGGCGGCGCTGGAGGATTCGGGAAGCTGCTTGAGGCCTACACGGTTGCCCTGGCTGAGGAAATTGGCGCGCTTGCCCAGGCTGGCGCCACCCTGATCCAGGTCGAGGAACCCTCACTTCTCAAGCGCCCAGAGGATTTCCCCCTGGTCGAGCAGGCGGTGACCGTGCTGGCGGCGAACAGGAGGTCGGCCCAGTTAGCCCTGGCATTCTACTTCGGCGACCCCGCCCCAATCTACAGCCAGCTCCAAACGCTGCCGGTGGACGTCCTCGTTCTCGACTTCACGTACAATCCAGGCCTCGTGGATACCATCGCATCGAGCGGCATTGCTAAGACCCTCGCCCTGGGCGTCGTGGACGGCCGGAATACCAGGCTCGAAGACCTCGCCACTGTAGCCCGACAACTAGAGCGAATCGTCCTCGGTGCCAACCTGAGCCGAGCCTACCTGAGCCCCTCCTGTGGCCTGGAATACTTGCCGCGTGACAGGGCGCAACTGAAGCTGAAACATATGGTCACAATCAAGAAAGTGTTCTTAGGGAGCCGGGCATGAGCCGAGAAAAGCTCCGTCAGTTGGGAATCGACTTGCCGCTTTTCCCCACCACCTCGGTCGGGAGTTTTCCCAAGCCTGACTACCTGCTCCAGGCACG
>Ga0315280_10001788_pt1 | contig 36038 bp, 31 predicted proteins | sample YL17G06_40_MG_FD_203697 | JGI IMG/M metagenome (GOLD analysis project Ga0315280, IMG submission 203697) | Sediment microbial communities from Yellowstone Lake, YNP, Wyoming, USA - YL17G06_40 | ecosystem: Environmental > Aquatic > Freshwater > Lake > Sediment | place: USA: Wyoming | collected... | reverse complement strand
CGTCCCTCCAATACCAGGTTCAATGTCTGTAGCCTCCCTTGCTCTTGCTGTGTCAATGTCAGTCCTCTCATGACTGACATTATCCCTTAACAGTTAGCTACTGACGTAATCGTATAACAACAACAGGTAACTCAAATCCTGATGCATAACGGGCGTGCTACTGGCGTCAAACTGGCAGAGGGTCGCACCCTACGCAGCAAAGTGGTCATGTCCACCCTCGACCCGCACACTACCTTCCTTGACCTGGTAGGAGCGCAACATCTAGGTAAAGACTTCAAATCTTTAATTGATGGATGGAAGTACGATAAGTGGAGCTACTTCACGCTACACGTTGCCTCGAAAGAGCCCCCACGCTATCGGTGCGACGATCCCTGGGTCAATGAGGCATTCATGACCATCTTTGGCATCGAAAGCACCGACCAGCTTCTGGAGCATTGGGACAATGTGGTTGCCGGCAAGATCGGCGATAACTTCGGTGGACATGCCACCTGCGAGAGCTTCTTCGACCCGCATCTTGTACACTCCCCATGGGGCGGGCATGTCTCCTTCTTTCAGATGCATGCCCCCTACGAGGTTAAGGGGGGGTGGGAGAAACGAGGCAAAGAACTGGAGGAAGCGGCGCTGTCCAAATGGCATAAGGCGGCTCCCAACATGAAGCGCGAGAACATCATTATGACCATGCATGAGACACCGGTGGACATTGAAATCCGCTTCCCCAACATGCGCCGTGGCGGCATTAAGCATGGCGATTACAAACCGATCCAACTGGGTTCCTTCCGCCCCAACCAGGAGTGTTCCAGCACCAAGACGCCTATAGAAGGGCTTTATGTCTGCGGCGCATCAACCTATCCGGGAGGGCTTGTCCTGGGTGGACCCGGCTATCTGGGTGCGAACAAGGTGGCTGAGGATTTGGGCGTGAAGAAGTGGTGGAAACCCACGAGGGAGATGGACCGTTACATTAAGACGTACCTGGAATAGCCCTTCCCAAACTGACTTGCCTTTCGGCGTCCTGCGTGTCTTGAATTGTTCAGGAGCGACAATAAGCCATTGTCTTACCATATCATTTGACCTCTGGTGAACGAAGCAATCTCCTCACTATAAATGTAGTGTCGCCACTCCTGTGGCGACGAATTCTGCGTGTAACAGGTGTAATCCTCAGCCGGTGCTACACTATCTACTTTTAGTGAGCTGGTGTATTATACTATAGAGGCGGAAGCTATCAAAGCTGGGCCGTGTGAACAGGAGCAGACGACATGCCTTCAGGACTACCATTGCCCAAGCGTATAGGCAGGCTGGACGAGCTGGCTCACAACCTGTGGTGGAGCTGGCACCAGCAGGCGCGTGACCTGTTCCGGGCGCTCGACTACCCAATGTGGAGGATAACCGGCCACAATCCCGTCAAGCAGTTACGCGATTTGAATCCTGATAAACTGAAAGCCGCCGCCAACGACCCTGCTTTTCTCTCCCTTTATGATTCCGTGCTGGCAGCCTTTGACGCTGAAATGGCAGCCCAGGACACCTGGTTCAATGCTAATTATCCTAACCTGCTGGCGGGTCCCGTCGCCTACTTCTCCATGGAGTTTGCCATCCATAGCTCCCTTCCCATCTATGCCGGTGGGCTGGGGATACTTGCCGGGGACATCTGTAAGGAAGCGAGCGACCTGGGTCTGCCTGTGGTCGGGGTGGGATTTATGTATCCCCAGGGGTATTTCCATCAGCGTATCTCCGCTGAAGGCTGGCAGGAGGAGATATACAGTCAACTGGATTTCAGCGAGACCCCCATAACTCCGGTCTCTCCGCCTGCTGGCCGGGGCCCTCTCGTCAAGATTCAGTTGAATGACAGGTCTGTGCACATTGGTGCCTGGCGAATCGAGGTAGGCCGCACCACTGTATATTTGCTGGATACGAATGTTGAGGCGAATGCTCCACAGGACCGCCAGTTGTCTGCCCGCCTCTACATAGCCGACCGGGAGCTGCGCATGCAGCAGGAGATAGTTTTAGGGATCGGTGGTGTTCGCGTTCTCCGGGCTCTGGGCATCAAACCGTCCATATGGCATGCTAACGAAGGCCATACGGCTTTCATGATGCTGGAACGCACCAGGGAGGAGGTAGAACAGGGTGCAACCTTTGACAAAGCCCTCCAGAAGGTGCGGGCAACTAGCGCTTTCACCACCCATACGCCGATCTCTGCTGGGCACGATATTTTCTCCACGGAGCTTGTAGAGAGGTCATTTCACAACTACTGGGGCTCGCTGGGGATAGACAGGGAGAGATTCCTGGGACTGGGGCGGCAGGATGGTGACGGAGGCCAGGCCTTTAATATGACGGCGCTCGCCCTGAACACGGCTGGTCGGTGCAACGCTGTAAGCCAGCTGCATGGTACAGTGACACGACGGATGTGGCATGTACTCTGGCCCGAATCCAAGGAAGATGAAGTGCCCATTATTCAGGTGACCAATGGCATCCATGTGCCTACCTGGGTCGCTCCCGAGATGAGCCGCCTCTACGAAAAGTATCTGGGAGAAGACTGGCTGGAGAAGCACGACGACCCCAAAATTTGGGAGCGAGTCATGGATATCCCCGACGAAGAGCTCTGGGCAGCCCGCGAGCTTTTGAAGCGTAAACTCAAGGGAGCCATGCTGGATTGGGCTGAGCAGCGGTGGACTGAAGCTGAGGTAATGCCGCAGCAGGTGCTGGCCATGGGTGCCTTGCTGCACCCCGAGTTGCTTACGATCGGTTTTGTGCGGCGTTTTGCAGAATACAAGCGCCCGGCGCTTATCTTCCGGGATGTGGAACGTCTGAAAAGGCTCATCAAAAGCCGCTGGCGTCCCATTCAGATAATATTCGCGGGCAAGTCTCATCCTGCCGATTTCCCCTCTAAATACCTGCTGCACCAGGTTTACTGCTTGGCAACCGACCGTGATTTTCAGGGTCGCATCGCCTTTGTCGAGGACTACGACATACACATGGCGCGCTACCTGGTACAGGGGGTTGATGTATGGCTGAACAACCCGCGCCGTCTCAATGAAGCCTGTGGCACCAGCGGCATGAAGGCCTCGCTGAACGGTGTTCCGCATCTCAGCGTGCGGGATGGATGGTGGTATGAAGGGTACAACGGGGAAAACGGCTGGGCCATCGGCGACGGTGCCGGACCACGCAACCCGGAAGAGGAAGACAGAGCCGATGCCGAGGCGCTGTACCGCCTATTAGAAGAGAAGATTGTGCCGCTGTACTATGAGCGAGACCGCAGTGGCGTGCCCCACGGCTGGGTCGGTGTTATCAAGGAGGCCATCCGCACAGTTGCGCCTGTCTTCTGTGCCCGGCGCATGTTGAAACAGTATACCGACCGGTTGTACCTGCCGGCCGCCAAATCAATTAGCAAAAAAAGATAAGCCGATTTTGTTTAGTGCTTAGAAATTAGGATTTAGGATTCGTTCTGAGGGGGTGGTGCCATGGTGAAAGGTAAGGTGGAAGCCAAAACCAGGAAAATGACCGAGGCGGACCTGCAAAAGGTGAAGGAAATAGATAAAGAGCTCGTTGGCCCTTATCGCTCCATCGCATGGCCGGTGAGGGTTGAAGCCCACTGGTGGATTTATCGCGGCCTGCCCAGTTTTGTGGCTGAGATAGAAGGCGAGGTGGTGGGCTTTGTGCTTGGGGACATCAGGGGGGCGGAGTACGGAACAGACGTAGGCGGCTGGATAGATATGATGGGCGTGTCCCCCAGGCATCAAAGCAAAGGGATAGGGCGGATGCTGGTGGAAGCTTTTTGCCAGGAGTGCCAGAAACGGGGAGTCAAGGTAAGAGTCGTGGTGGTAGGGGATGACAAGCGTCTTGTGGGCTTCTGGAAGTCAGTAGGCTTTCAGAAAGGCAATCTGGTCAGCTACGAAAAGTGAGTATATGTGACCAGTCAAAAAGAAATCCCCATAATCTACAACCTTTTCCCCCGCTTGGCGGGAACCATGCCTGACTGGCTGCGACATGCCGAACGCGCCCTGGATATGGGTTTCAACTGGATATTCGTGAACTCTGTCCTCTACCCCGGATATTCGGGAAGCCTCTATGCTGTCAAGCACCACTATCGAATTAACCCGCTTTTTCTGTCCAGAGATAGCAAGAAGAAAGGCATGGCTGTTCTGGAGAGGACCCTGCGCGAATTCCGTGACATGGGCCTGTGGCCTATGATGGACCTGGTTATAAACCACACCTCGCGCGATTGCCCCTTAATTCAGGAACGTCCCTCCTGGTATTTACATGGCGAACATGGGGAGATTGTCAGCCCCTTCGTCCGCGATATCGATAACCCGAAGAAAATAACCGTGTGGGATGACCTGGCGGAGATAGATAACAACGGCTCCAGCGATCGGGATGGGCTCTGGGCTTACTGGGCTGAGCTGGTGAAGTACTACCTTACTCTGGGGTTCAAAGGCTTCCGCTGTGACACAGCCTACAAGCTGCCCGCCCAGCTCTGGCGCTATCTGGTCGATATAGGAGCCAGTGTCGATCCCGAGGCCATGTTCTTCGCCGAGACGCTGGGTGCTACCGAGGAGCAAACCCTGGCCCTCAGCGGCAGCTGGCTGCAATACCTTTTCAATAGCTCCAAGTGGTGGGATTTCGAACAGCCCTGGTGCCTGGCTCAGCATGAGGAATTCGGCAAGATTGCCCCGTCTATCTCCTTCCCGGAGAGCCATGATACCGGCCGTCTTGCGGCTGATACCGGTGGCAGCGAGGCCATACAGCGCCAGCGCTATGCCTTCGCTGCCGTATTCTCAGCTGGACTCATGATTCCTGTGGGCTATGAGTTCGGCTTCAAGGAGGCACTGGACGTCGTTTTCACCAGTCCCAAGCACTGGGAGAAGCCCGCCTTCGATATCAGGCAGTTCATACGCAGGGTCAATCTGCTAAAATTGAGTCACCCCTTGCTTCAGGGAGAGGGCTCTTTGCGGCAGGTAACGAAGAGAGAAGCCGATGTCCTTGTTCTGGAAAGGGTAAGCGAACAAGCCCCGGGCAAGGTGGGCTGGATACTGGTGAACCGGAGCTGTGATAAGGCAGCCTCGGTAGCCCTGGACGGCTTAGCTGCGCTCAGCCCTGACCATCGCCTGTACCGTATCTGCCGTGATGATAGTGCCCAAGGTGGCGAGCCGCTTCTGGGCAAGAACGTAACCCTCGATTCCGCGGAGGTAGCGCTGGTCATGGAGCCGCACGAGGTCAAACAAGACGACAAAAGCGATACCGGCTCTCATCCTTCCCAGAGGAAAGATTTTTCAACCCAGCTAGGGGAAAGCCTGGGCTTTTCCCTTCCCTAACGTTACGATTGCGTAGGGGCACAGTGCACTGTGCCCAATTTCCCCCTTTTGTAAAGGGGGTAAGGGGGATTTCGTAGAGGCATCCTTCCCTGGAAGGACGCCCAATTCCCCCTATTATATTATGTAGGGGCGAACCCATGTGTTCGCCCATTTGGGAGGCAAATTGAACCTTTCTCGGTCCAGTGGTATCCTCCTCCATCCCACCTCGCTCCCCGGCCGCTTCGGCATCGGCGACCTGGGGACTGAGGCCTATCGCTTCGCCGATTTCCTGGCCGACGCCAAGCAGCATCTCTGGCAGGTGCTGCCTCTGGGCCCCATTGGCTACGGCAACTCCCCCTACCAGTGCCACTCAGTCTTCGCAGGCAACCCGCTGCTCCTGAGCCTGGAGACCCTGGTCGCAGAAGGTCTGCTGGAAGCTGCCGACCTGAAGGATGCGTCTCCGTTCCCCGAGCATTCCGTTGACTTCGACGCAGTGCGCGATTTCAAGTGCCCACTGCTGCAAAAGTCATTCCAGGCCTTTGAGGAGAAAGCCTCTGTTGGACAGCGAGCCGAGTTTGACTCCTTCTGCAACGACAAAGCCTCGTGGCTCGATGGCTATGCGCTTTATACAGCATTGAAGGGAGCCCACGGCCTTCAAGCCTGGAATACGTGGGAAGACGACATCAAGCTGCGACGTCCCACAGCAGTCAGGCGCTGGCGCAGGAAGCTGGCACGCGAAATCAGATATCGTAAATACCAGCAATTTCAGTTTTTCAAACAATGGTCGAGGCTCAAGAAGTACTGTAACGACCGCGGCATCAGACTTTTCGGCGACATGCCCATATACGTCTCGCTTGATAGCGACACCATATGGCTGCACCCCGAGCTTTTCTATCTCGACGAGAACGGAAGGCCCACTGTGGTCGCCGGCGTTCCCCCTGACTACTTCAGCGAGACCGGCCAGCTCTGGGGCAACCCTATTTATCGCTGGGACTTGATGGCGCAGGATGGCTATGCCTGGTGGATTGAGCGTATTCAGGCCACGCTCTCCCTGGTGGACATTGTCAGGATCGACCATTTCCGCGGCTTCGAGAAATACTGGGAGGTCCCCGGCGGAGACACTACCGCCCGAAACGGACGCTGGGTGCCCGGCCCGGGCGCTGCTTTATTCGAAGCCATCAAGAAAGCGCTGGGCACCGTGCCCATCATCGCCGAGGATTTAGGCGTCATCACGCCCGAGGTGGATGCCCTGAGGGAGCGTTTCGGCTTCCCCGGCATGAGAGTGCTCCAGTTCGCCTTCGGCAACGACCCCAAAGCCGACGACTACCGGCCTCACAACTACCCGCGCAACTGCGTGGCCTACACCGGCACCCATGACAACAACACCACCATCGGCTGGTTCAAAGAAGAGGTTAGCGGCGATACCACCCGGAGCAGAGAAATCAGGGAAGCGGAGAGGCGTCTTGCCTTGAAGTATATGGGGAGCGATGGCAAAGAGTTCAACTGGGACTTCATCCGCCTCGCCCTCATGTCCGTCGCCGACACGGCTATCATTCCTCTTCAGGATGTCCTGGGCCTGGGCAACGAAGCCAGGATGAACCGTCCCGCCACCACCGGTGGCAACTGGGCCTGGCGTTTCACCCGCGACATGCTCACCGATGAAATAAAAAACAGACTCAGAGGCCTCACCATGCTCTACGGACGAGACCTCTAACCGAGGACACGATGCGCCTTGCAATAGTTAAAGAATTTGGAGGTGGATTTAGAGTCTGCCGTCTTTACACGAGATGGGTTGCGGCATGGTAATGGGTCGCCGCATAGTAAAGACAAGCCACCATGAAAACGACCAAAGATAACCACTTGGCCATAAAGAGAACCCTGAAGCAGGCACAATCTGGACACTGTAAGCGATTGCAGATGTGCAACATCGCAAAAACAATAAATGCACCGAAAGCGAGCCACAACCATGGCCCTAGCGCTGCTAAGTTGTAAGATGGCTGCCAGAATGGCGTATCTTTATACAGTTTCAAAGACACTGAGACAAGAGATTGTGCCACTGCCACAAGACCCATCAGCAAGGAGAGTTCAAAGAAGGATATAGCGAAGCGATATCTAGAAGCCGACTGGTTTAGAATGTCGCTTTTGTCACTTTTCGAAGGGGCGGCGATACTGAGGGCAAAGGACAGCACAGCCAAGAGTAGAGCACCATAAGTCCAGGCGAGTCCAACCTCGATGTTCCCGCTGATTTCCCTCAACACCTGCGGGGGCACATGTTCAGGCACTATCGTCAACAACAAAGGCCAGAGCTGTGTCCACACTAACAAAATCGCGGACAAGAAACCGGCGGCAGCAATAAAGGTCGAGCGTCGTCCGAAATCAAGCTTGAGTTTCTCGTTGCAAGCACATATTTTGGGGCAGCAATCACAAATCTTCCCCGTCATATGTTTACCCACCTCCAAACACAGCTGTTCACCGGGGATATCCTGGTTATGCTTCCTTACGCCACCACCCATACTCACCATGCGACGGTCTGCGCGTTACCCTCCCTAATGCTCTCCAGCTTTCCAAGACCTTGCGGGCCACCCTACTGTCCTCCCCTATCATGTCGGCAAACTCACTGGTCTTAATGCCTTTTTCACCAAAACCATAAACAGGTAATTCCGAATAATAATCCTCAAATTCTGATATATCAATTGTGGAGACCTCAGAATAGTCTCTAGACATTGATTGTTTCAATCTATCTGCTGTCTTACACGCTTGAATCTCCTCTTGGTGTTTCCCCAGCTTAGATAGAATTCGGGCTTTAGCTCGCCATTTGTCGGCATCATCTGGGGAGAACTCAATCGCCTTTTCATATGCTTCCAGCGCCTCCTCATATCTACCCAATTCATCGAGTACCAAACCCTTCATACTCCATGCATTCGCGTCTTTGGGCTCAAGTGCAGTCGCTTTTTCAAACGCCTTTAGCGCCTCCTTGTAGGTACCCATGTGATTGAGTACAAAGCCTTTCCACCACCAAGCATAAGCATCATTAGGGTCAAGCACGATGGCTTTCTCAAATGCCTCCAGCGCGTCTTTTTGCCTATGCAATTCATCTAGGATTCGACCTTTGGTTTGCCACAGGTAAGAATTATTTGGGTAAAGCACTATCGCTTTTTCAAACGCCTCTAGTGCCTCTTTGTACTTGCCCAAGCCATCGAGTGCCAAGCCTTTATATTTCCATGTTTCGTGACTCTCTGGCCAGAGCTGAATCACCTTTTCAAATGCCTCTAGCGCCTCCTTGTATCTACCCAATTCATAGAGTGCTAAGCCTTCATCTTTCCATATTGCGAGATCCTGTGGGGCGAACTCAATCGCCTTTTCATACGCTTGCAGGGCTTCCTTGTATCTCCTTAGATCAGATAGGGCACAGCCTTTGTAGTGCCACGCGCCTGCATCCTCTGGGTCAAGCTTGATTTCATTTTCACACTCCTCTAACAGTGCCTTAGCCTCTTTCTCTTCCTCAGCCCTCATCCTTTCTTCCTCAGCTTTCTTATGCTCTTCTTCGACTCTTCGTCGTTCTTCCTCATCCTAAGCAAGCCCCACATTTCTTGCGACATTCTACTGCGATTCGTATATTAGCGCAAGAATTATTTGGCGACTCACGATAGTGGCCTTGTCAGCTTGAATGTATTAATACGCATGATTGTCTTGCATTTCGACATAAACAGCCTATAATTGAAATTGAGATAGTAAGAGATGGCTATATTCCCCGAGATAGACCTCACAAAATGCAATGGCTGCGGCTTATGTGTCACCGTCTGCGAACGCGGCGGTCTCATCTTGGTCGCTGGCCCCGTGGTCGCCGCCGTGGAGACTGCCGATTGCGATTGGTGTGCCTATTGTGAGGCGGTGTGCCAGACCGGGGCGATACGCTGTGCTTACGAGATAGTGTTCGAGGTGACTTGAGACTCCCTCTATCGTCACAAAGACGTAGCCTACTGCCTGACCTCGAGATAAAGGTAGCCTGCAACCCTTCTGTTCATCTTCCCCGGTGAAGTACCATTTTCCTACCCGAATTAGCTCCTTTGTACCGTAGATACTCTTGGACGCATATGTTAGTTTTTATAGTGTCAATCGGAAACAAACTTAAATCAGTTAGCTGTTAAGTTTCTAATTAGTACATATTCAGAACAGGATGAAGGAGTAACTCAAAGTGACGAAGGTAGTATCGGTCTCAAACACGGAACACGCACAAAAGCGAGATCTGAATAAGGCCGCGGTTAAGGATAGCCCGCTCCAGGACCGTGAGCTTGCCGCAGCCGTTTTAAGCGGCCTTCTCGACGGCATCGTTTTAGTCAGCATGGACGGCGAAGTGGTCTATGTCAATAAGGCATTCGAGAAGATGCTAGGCTACAAAGCCGATGAACTGGTGGGCAAGCCCGTTCTGGAGTTACCGACATATCGGGGCAAGAAAGAGAACTCGAATAAGGCGGCTGTGATCCTCAAACAGGTGATTGAGAGAGGTTTCGCCGATCCCATTGACATGGATGCCCTGACCAAGGGTGGGAAGAAGATACCCCTCAGCTTTACCGCTTCACTGATAAGGGACGCCAGTGGCAAGCCCAGAACCTTTGTCGCGGTTGTCCGAGACATTACCGAGCGTAAGCGGATGGAGAAGGCGCTGCGTCGCAGTGAGCAGTTTTCGAGGGGGATGTTGGCCACCGCTGGCACAGGGATTTACCTCTTGGAGGAAGGATGCTTCCGGTATGTCAACCGTCTCTTCGAGGAGATCTCAGGCTATTCCAGTGATGAGCTTAAAGACAAATATTCACTTGACTACATTCATCCGGATGACAGGGAGTATGTCCACAATAAAGCGGTAGAGATTTTGAAAGGACAGAGCAGTCTGCCCTACGAGTATAGGTTTATCAGAAAAAATGGCGAGGCTGTGATGGTGCTGGACAGGCTCATGTCAATCCAGTATGACGGCAAGCGCTCCGTACTGGGGTCTCTAATGGACATCTCGGATATCAAGAAGGCTGAGGCACAGATTCGGGAATATGCTGACCAGCTTGAGGCGCTCTTCAATATTGGGCTTACAGCGAGTAGAACTCTGGATATTAGGGAACTGCTGGAGAATGTGCTTGATAAGGTGCTGCACGTAACAGGGCTCGATGCCGGCGCTATATTCCTATTTGACCAGCAGACCAAAAAGGTGGCTCTCAGGACTTATCGAGGAGTTTCGGAAAGGCTTTTTCAAAAAGCAGAACGAATGAAGCTAAACGAAGGCTTTACCGGCCTTGTTGCTCGTTCGGGCAAACCGATTATTGTGCAGGATGCTGGCCGTGATTCCAGAGCTAGGAGGATAGGAATCAAAAGCGAAGGTATTCACTCCTTTGCCGCCGTACCCATAATGTCTAAAGAGCAGGTCCGTGGTGTGATGATTGTGGGCAGTCATGCCACTCACCAGTTCTCACAATCGGCAACTCGTTTGCTCGATACCATAACCATGCAAATAGGTATGGCAGTCGATAATGCGCAGCTATATGAACGCGCGCTGCACCTTGCCTTCACAGACAACCTTACCGGGCTCTACAATCGTCGTTATCTATTAGACCAGCTAGACCGGGATTTCGCCCGTGCTAACAGGAATGGGTCTCCCTTATCATTAGTGATGATGGATTTGGATGGCCTGAAGGTAATAAACGACCGATTCGGCCATAACGAAGGCGACGTTGTTCTTAAGAAATTAGGAAGGATTCTGAAGCAAAATACCCGCGCATCGGACATTGCGGCTCGCTGGGGAGGAGATGAGTTTGTGCTGCTTGCGCCGGACACGGACAGCATGGGTGCATACATAATTGGTGAAAGAATCAGGTCTCAAGTAGAGCATTGTCGACTGAAGCTGGTCGGAGAAGAGATATCGATCAGCGTAAGCGTCGGCATAGCATCTTACCCGCTTCATTCATCGGGTGTAACCGAGCTTATCAAGAGGGCGGACGAGGCAATGTACAATGCCAAGGGGCTCGGCAAAAATCAGGTTTGCATCTTCTCTAATTCCAACAATCAGACAGAGCATGCCTCTGTGCCAAAGCGGAAAAGAAAATCTCGATAAGAGCACAGCATGAATTAGTTTTCGGTCTGAGAATTGAAGGAATTAGCAAAAAACATCTGGGGCAGGTGAGCTTGGCTCACCTGCCCCTTTTGGGAACTAGCCCCACTCTCCCGTTACTTCAAACTGTAGGAAACAAGCTCCTGGGTCTCTGTGCTTGCGTAGGTACCAATGTCTACCGCTTTTACAAAGCTGCCCGTGACATCGGGAGACCACCACTCTGTCTTGGCCAGACTGCCTCCTCTACTAAACTCTATCTTGTAGCAGCTAAAGGTCCCTGCCGGGACTGTAATCTCCTCCTGCCCCGCTACAGACACGTCATAGCTCCTAGGGATTGAGAGCATAACATTCTCATCGGACTGAATCTCATCGAAGGACCAGGTGTTGCCTACAGCGAACATGTTCGGGGTGCCGTCGTTATAGGTTTCAGCAAAGGTCATCGTTGTCGTGCTCTCCTCCATAACGGCTTTATATTGGGCCAGGTTCTGCTTGCTCCGCCACACAGTAAAGGCAGTAATTGCAAACGCGGTGCCCGTCGGGTCAGCTCGCTGCAGAGATGGGCTAAACATGACCCCGAGGATATAACAATCAACGCCGGTCACCATCTCATTGCCAGTCACGGTCCACGTCCCCTGGGTAATCTCCGTGCCATACGTGTACTTATACACGTACTGGCTGCCAACACCCGGATAACCCACAGTTGGTGTCTTCGTAGGCGTAGGAGTTGGCGTTGGGGTTGCCGTCGGCGTTGGGGTGGCGGATATTGTAGGCGTAGAAGGCGTTCCGCCCATCGGGGCGCTGGACTCGAATCCCTGATTTACCGTGACTGTCTCCCCGGAAGCGGTGAATAATACCGAATCCTCCTCTGACTTGATGGTGGTATCGCCGTTCTCATCTACTACCAAGTCGAAGACGGTGCCTCTCACCACCGCTACGGCGGCAGGCGTATCCACCTCATACTTAGAGGAAGAATCTACTAGTTTTGCTACCCGGTTGATGGTGCTGCCCACTAGCTGATTCAATCCGATTGAAGTTGAGCCGCTGCCTGTGATGCTCATTTCGCTAACCCGTATCTGGGAATTAGCCTTGACCTCCATGGAGCTACCATCGAAGAAAAGGAGCACAGCCGACCCGTCACTCTCTGTTTTGAGACTGTCCCCTACCTCGAGTTTCATGCCTTCAGCAGCATTGATCCAGGCAGTAGAACCCTTCTTCTGTACCTGTACTGTGCCTGCCGGAGATGATATGGTGCAGGAAGGGACAATGCTACTGGGAGTGGTGGTAATCGTAGGGGTGGGCGTAGCAGTGGGCGTAGCAATGGTCCCTCCTCCGCAACCAACGAGCGGGATGAGAAGTGCTAGAACTAACACTAGGATAGTACATCCAATAATTATCCGGGACTTATGCATTAGCCGCTCTCCTTTCTGCCAGCATGGTGCAGATAACATTGATATGCTAATTAAACTTCAAAAAGGGACATACGTCAATCCGGTGCATGGGTATGAATCATCGGCTGTCTCGAAAGTGTGGTGCTGTGGGTAGAAATTAGATAACTTCCTGATAGACGTCGAGGATTTGCTTGGCCGCATTTTCCCAGTTGAATTTTTGCTCCACTCTCTTCCGGGCTGCTTTCGCCATCCTCAGGCGTAGCTCCTTGTCCTCCACCAGTTTCCTTATCGCGGCAGCCAATCTGGCTACGTCAGCGGGTGGCACCAGTATGCCCGTCTCACCGTCGGCCACCAACTCGGGCAGGGCTCCAGCGGCAAACGCTATCACGGGGACCTCGCAGGCCATGGCCTCTGCAGCGGGGAGCCCGAAACCTTCGAACATGGAGGGCACGACAGCGATGTCCGCTGCCGAATACCATCTTGCTAGGTCGTCTCCGCTCAACCTGCGGGCGAATGTAACGCGCCCATTCAGATTTATCTGCTGCATCAGGGCAGGTGCGTACTGCGCCTCAGGTGCGCCGCCATCAATTATGGTCAGCTTCACAGGGCACTCGTTTTCCAGCATCTTCATGGCTTGCAGCAGGTATTTGATGCCCTTCTTCCTGTCCTCGGTGTTCCCCACAAATATCAAGCTGTTGGACTTCTTGGGCAAGCCGTCCAGACTTCTGAAGACATTGGTGTCGACACCGTTATAAACCACCCTGATCCGGCTCGCAGACACACCCATGCGCCGCTCGATTTCTCTAGCTGAGCATTCCGAAACCGTGATTACCCGGTCGGCGCGTCGCCCCACGAAAGATTGCATCGGAACATACAGTGAGTAAAACCACCAGCGGCGCAGTTTTTCAATCTGGTTTCTGGCCTGGGCAAAGTCGGAATCGCGGTCCAGGACCATGGGGTGATGTATAGTCGCCACCAGGGGCAGTTTAAGCCGCTTTATCAGGGGCAGGCCGAACCCCAGGCACTGGTTGTCGTGTACCACATCGAACTTTATCCTGGAGCTTAGCTTCCTTATCGCATCGTAAGCCCTTATGCTGAAGGTCATTGGCTCGCTGTACATGCCCAGTCGCGTGGCTACTGCTTCATATAAATCGACAGGGTTGCGCATGGGACCGGGATCGTTGCCCATGTGGTATTTGGTAACGTATGCGCTGTGGCTCTTGACCCTGTACAGCTTCACCCCTTCGGGCAGCTCGGGATAAGGGGGACCTGATATTACGTGGACTTCATGCCCCAGGCGCTGGAACTCCCGGGACAGATGATAGATATATATCCCTTGCCCCCCGCAGTACATATTACCGCGGTAGGTAAGGAGGCATATTTTCATAAATGTTCACCGGGTATTAATTCAGGCCCAGTACGCAGGAATTTTGGAAGAAAGCCGCATCTCCGATGCGGCACTGGCCGCTCTGTGGTCCTGACAGAAGCGTGAATCATAGATTCTCAGCCAGGTATACCCAACTTCGAAACAGAGTAGAAGATACCACCTTTGGGATAACCTGTCAAGAGGTGCGCGTCCGTGGGCATTCGGTGACGAGTGTGCTGACAAGCCGCAGTGGCCTTCCGTCGAACGCTCCAATGGGTAGTTCGGAGCTGAATTGCCTCGCCCGATTCCCTCTCTCCTAAAGCTCAGTGAAGGACACTGCCCGGTCTGATCGACATAGCTGGCAGGGTGTGTTTCGGGGTAACTAAGTGTGCGATTTGCCTCTACTGACCGCTATCCCCCAACACAGATACGGCTAGCACATGTGGCCCAACATGCGTACCGACTACTGGACTGACCTTTGTTCTGTATATACGCTCCTTGGGGAATCTGGAACCAATTCGTTGAGCCAGCATATCCGCTTCATCGGGGGTGGTACCATCCTCAATGGCCATCTCCTCAATATTTGAAAAGCTGGCAGCAAATTTATATAAGAATTCAATGGCCCTTGCGCGAGACCTGGGCCTGGCAACAGGCCGGCCTTCGCCTTCCTCAAGTGTCATGATGGGATTCACCTTCAACATTGATCCTAGAAAAGCTTGTGCTGCGCTAACACGCCCGCTCCTTTTGAGATATTCCAGCGTATCGAAGGCAAAATATATCTTTGAGCGATAGATATTCCGCCTGGTTAAACTCACCACATCCTCGATTTTAGCTCCGGCATTAGCTGCTTTGGCGGCAGCAATAGCGATTAACCCCAGCGCCATGCAGCCCGCCTTCGAATCGATTATTTCTATACGGCATTTCTTTCTCATCATCCCAATTGCCTGAGATTCCATCGCGTGCATAGAGGATAGCTTGCTGGCCAAAGAGACGACTACGATTTCATCCGTCTCCCGGGCTAACTTGTCGTAAACTTGAGCCAGTGTAGCAGGACCGGGGACTGCGGTGGAAGGTAAGGTCTTGCTGGACGCAAGTTTCTGGTAGAATTCCTCGGTCGTTAAGTCCACACCGTCTCGGTAAGATTCCGTGCCGAAGTTAATATACAGTGGCACTACTGTTATCCCCAGAGGGCTGGCAATATTAGGTTTCAAATCGGAAGTGCTGTCGGTAATAATCTTTACAGGCATGATTCTTAAATATACTCTTGTCGTCTCAATCCCTTATATTCTATCTTGCTCTCTCCCGACAAGCAATAGGAGAGGCTGGGCATTTCCTTTCTATTGCAATTTAGCCATCAATGTTAATTCAGAAGAACCCAAGCAAACATGTAATTGACATATGCAATGTTCAGTGGTATATGTTCATTCAGCACGAACATCCAACGACACATCTCGTCAGATTCGCGTACATAGTTCAATATAACGCCTGAAGAGCAAGACTAGGAGTTGAACAATGGCTATATACCCGTCAAAACAATGGATAATAGAGGTGTTGAAGGCCGCTGAGAGAAGCGAGGCATACAAGGAAGCAGCAAAGGATTGGGAAGGAGATTTTCTGTGCAGAATTGAGGCTGACGAAGAATTCCTCAGAGATATGAGCCGAAAAGAAGCTGTGGCAGGTTATTTGAGCTTCTTGGACATGATGCCACCTGAACAGCGAAGGAAATATAAAGGTACTCCTATGGGCGACGTTCTTGAGAAGAAATTGGGCATCCCGTTAGATGCTTCCCTGAACGATGTCGATGCCAACGAAATATCGAGCAGAATGTCGAAGCTTTCCGCGGAGGATATTAAAGGTTCCGCTGTGTATTTCTGGATAGATTTCTGGCACGGGAGTATCAGAAATATGATACCTGTGGCTCCGGGTGAACATGGAGATGCGGCTTTCAAACTCTCTGGGAGATACGGTAGTTGGAAGTTGTTGGTCTCAGGACAACAGGATGCGGTTAAATTGACAATGACTAGGAAACTGAAGCTTGAAGGCAATATGGCATATATGATGAGACGGGTGAGAGCTGCAGCAGCATTAGGCAAAGATGTGTTCGCTGCAGTTCCGATCGACTGATTTCATAGACAGATAGAGAATTGAGTTAGCTTGCTCTCCGGATATCCCCGTTTTCGAGCGCCCTTTTCCCAAAGCCTCGAATAGGTCGGTGGGCCACTGTTTCCTGAAAAGTCGGTCTGTGCTATACCCCAAACCTCAGATAGAAGCAGGGTCGGTTGGTGAGCTTAGGAACCCTATAGTGTGTCGGAGGGAATTTTAGGAGATGCTGCCTTAGAGGACATAAGTGTGGAGTTCCTCAGCCACCTCAACCGTCTTGCCGAAACTAGCCTCCGCCTCCCTGATATTCTGGGAGTAGTCATGGTCGGGCCAGAAGTGGGTTAGCATCAATCGCTTCACCTTGGCCTTTCTTGCCAGAGCGCCTACCTCGCCGCCTTCGAGATGGCCCCAATCAGCATCGCCCGGGTTGCCACGGGTTGCCTCACAGAGGAAAAGGTCAGCACCCTTCGCCAGCTCTGCTAGCTCGTCGCACAGGCCGCTATCGGCGGAATAGACCAATCTCTTGCTGCCGCAGATAGACATGGCATAGCTAGCTATATAGTGCTTCACCGAGGCGAATTCTATGCTGAGGTCTCCCAACTTTAACCACGCTTCTGGGTTATACTCCTCAACCCGGAAGTAAGCAGAGAAGAATTTCGGAGAGTTATTGAATGCCGAGACCACCTTTAGCAATGCTTTCTTACCTCCAGGCGGCAGGTACAGATGTGGATGAAGCGCTTTATTTGAAGGGCGAATCAGCGCATAGCGGTAGGGAATCAAGTCAAAGCAGTGGTCGGCATGAGGGTGCGAGATCACGATATGAATTACGTCTTTTAATGCAGCTACTTTCTGGAGGTTGCTCATCACGCCAGTGCCGCAATCCAAGAGAAGCCTGGTTTTCTCTTCTGCAACAAGGTAGCCGGAACAAGCCCCGCCGGCTCGCGGATAGGCAGCGCTGGAGCCGAGTATAGTAAGCTGCAAAAGATTTGCCTCCTAGTCACCCTGCTGACGCAGCTTCAGTGCCCGATACACTGGCACTGGCTCAGCCTTGCCTTTGAAATGCTGCGGCTCCAGTGCCTCGACCTCAACTGCATCCTTTACCTGCCCATAAGTATTAGGCCCAATCCATATCTGTCCGCCGGGGGCATTGGAGCACAGCCGCGACGCCAAGTTCACAGCGTCACCTATGATAGTATATTCAGTACGACCCTCCGAGCCCACATTGCCCGCTACCGCTGGGCCTGTATTTATTCCAATGCCGAACTGCACCTTGGGCAAGCTCTCATCCTGAGGCGTGCTGCCTATCGCTTGCTGGCCCTCCAATGCCGCCTTTACCGCCAGTAAAGCGTGGTTAGTTTGGTCGTGGGGTGCATTCCACACCGCCATAATGTTATCGCCGGCAAATTTATTGATCATCCCCTCGTTGGCAAGGACACGCTCTATAATCAGCGAGAGATATTTATTCAGAGTGGCCACAATTTCCTCAGGGGACAGCTTCTCGCTTAAGGCGGTGAAGCCCCGCATATCCGCGAACATCACTGTTATCTCCCGTCTTGCACCTCCCAGCTTTAACTGGTCAGCATTGGCCAAACTCAAAATCTCGCTGGCAACCTGAGGGGAAACATATCTCCCAAAGAGTTGGTTTATCTCACGCTGGTCAGCCTGTGCCGCAAACACGCGAGTTATTACAGCAGTAACATACATGATAGGCAGCGAAATGAGAGGGTAGAAGATGTTCAGAATGTAACCGCTGTCAAAGGCAAAGAACACGCCCATCCCGTAGCCAACAAACAGCACCACGGCGAGCACAGTGCCCCAGCGGAGTCTTATCAGTGGCAGGACAAAGCCCATCACAACAACCATGAAAAGAACAGTGAGAGCAGCGATAAGCTTGCTGGTCTCCTGAAGGAAGCGTCCTTTGAGGATAGTATCTAAGGCGTTGGCATGTATCTCTACGCCGAACATCTTCTCTGTCGAAACCGGAGTGACCCAGTAATCCGTCCCCCAGCCGCTGGCAGTCATACCGATCAAGACTAACTTATCCTTAACATCGGAAGGTTTGAAAGTGCCCTGTATCACGTCGGCGTATGACAGACGCTCGAAGGTGTTTGGCCCGCCGACGAAGTTTACTCGCATCTGGCTCTTGCCATCCACGGGAATTTCTAGATTGAAGAGGCGTATCGACCCATTATGAATGCTATAGTCCTCATGAATATTGAGGCCCGGCTGCACATGCTGCTCAAGGTAGATTTTGTACATTGCAAGCACCAGTGCAGGATAGGTCTTACCGCTTTCGTCAGATACTACCAGGGGTATTTCCCTTACTACGCTCCCGCCTTCAGGGACGACATTTGCATGAGCCACATCTGCCGCAGCCTCAGCAAAAACAGGAGCAGGTAGAGTGAAGTCTTTGTACACAACCATTGGCTGCTCCGTCGCTTGAGGGTTATCGCCTATGCCGGCCAGCACCACATTGCCTGCATCCTGCAGGGCTTGAGCAAATGCTGTGGCATTCTGGTATTCATCAGCGAAGAGCACATCGTAGCCAACAGCAGCAGCGCCCGCCGCCTTCAGATTATTAACAGCGCTGGCGTGAAGAGACCGGTCTGCCCAGGGCCAGCCGCCGTATTCCTGTAGGCTCTTATCATCTACCGCAACGATGACAATATCAGGGGATGGCTTGGTATTGAGAAACAGTTGGTCGGTGAACCACCGGTTTATGGTAGCGAAGGGTTGAACGAAGTAGACAAGGAGGACAATAATGGTACCAACACCCAGCGCAATCGATATGTGTTTGCGCTGCCTTCGCTGCTTTCTGGTTTTCCCTCTAAGAAAAGGTAGCATTAACTCCCTTGATTATCCTGCCTGGCAAGAAGCCTATGCCTGATGGTCAGCGCCCGCCGTTATTGTTAGTGGGTTAGGCCGAGATCTCTGCCCTAAATCAAGATACCAGCCAGTGAATAAGAATACATGAATTTTACCCACGGAACTAAATATTCAGCCTCCTAGCTCAAGGCTACGCTCAACGCTGTGGCCAACCTTACCACATCATGGTTGGCTTGCCTTAACCGATCGCTTAATAGCTGCGCCAGATTACCCATTATCTTGAACCCTATCTTCGTATCTGCCTCGCACAGCTTGGCAAGTTCAGGCCCATATATCTCCAACGCCAAACACTCCTTAGTCGCCGTTATCGTCGCAGACCGCTCGGCCTTCGTCAGCATCGCTACCTCTCCCACCACTATCGGCTCGGCCGCATCCATCTTTATCAGTGTCTTCTCACTATGCCCTCTCTCGTCAGAGAACTGCGGCAAGGTCAGCCTCTTGCTTACCTTCACCGACCCGGCATATATGATGTATATCGTCTCCCCCATATCTCCCTCTGTGATTACAGTGTCACCTTCACCCCACTTTATCTCATGTGCCACGGACAGCACTTTCTCCATCTCTTCTTTCGTCAGCCCCTTGAATAGTGGCGCCTTGATTATCTTCTCTATCAATACTCCCATCGCCATCCCCTGTACTGTTTATTTTAGCTATGCCTTATGGTTTTGGGCCGAAATACTACTAGCTCCCTATCACTAGAGCTACTTCATTCTGTCTTATTACGTAATCGTCACCTGGATTAAGATTCGCCTGAGATATCTCAAGCTGTGCACCTAGATATTCCTTGCCTACCTCTTTGAATTTCCGCTCTATAAAGTCGTCTATCAGCGAGTAGTCGCCACTGAGGACATCCTCGGCGTGAAGGGCTTTACCCATAGAAAACAATCCTACCAGCATGACATTCTGTCTCTCCCTGAAATGAGCGGCAAGCTCCCCGAATCTCTTCCCTATGAATTCGGCAGGTATCACTTTCTGCTGCAGACAACTCTTATCACCATACGATAACAACCGCCTCACTGCCAGCACTACCCCCTCTGACATCGCCGCCGATGTAATCAAAAATGGGTCGTACTCCCCATGCACTATTACCTCTCTCGCCCCAGCACGCCGCACATGCGGCGCAGCCTTGGGCTCCGTTACCTCTACACATACCCGGGCCCGGGGATTCATCGTCCTCACGGCCAGCGTCCCTAATATTGCCCTCTCATCTGCACCGGAGATGTCACCCTGCGCTGTATCACTCAGGATTATCACCGTCGCTGCCTGCCTTACATTGGCAAGCTCCAGGATCGCTTCACTGGTGAAGTCACCATGCACAAACCTCGGCTTGATAGACTTGTACTTCAGCAACACCTGATTCATTTTCTCTGGGACTAACGAGTTCACCAGTATTATCTCAGGATGCTCTTGTCGGGCAATAATGCTATCCAGTATCATCTCTACGTGTTCATTCCAGCCGCAGATTACAGTATGTCCCTTATTACTTATCTTCTCCAATCCTTTTTCCTCCCTCAAACGTCGTGTGACTAGGTAGGAAGCCCCTTGGGCAGCAACAAATGGGATAAGGCCAACCCCAATTACGATTAGAACAGAGGCGATGATTCGTCCAGTTGTAGTTACCGGGGTGAAATCGCCATATCCAACTGTGGCTACGGTGACAATCAACCACCAGAATGCCTCTCCCAGGGTTTTTATAGAACCACCAGAGCCGCGCTCAACAAAATATACGGCAATGGCGGCTCCGATGAACACCGCCAATAGGATTATGCCCAGCTTGAGGACAAAGCTTCTTCTTACCCCCCAGAATATCCTTTGGAGAGCAGACTTCAAGAAATTACGTCTGTCTTGTTTGGTTCCTATGAGGGCCTTATCCAGTGCTTCTCCTTAAATGATCGCATTAAGTCTGCCGGCAAATCTCTTTACTATGGGGAAAGTGTTCTGGAATCTTTGTCAGCCATCTCATTAAAGACTGTATCACGTATCTTCTGAAAATTCTCTGAGCATATCCTACCTCTTCGTTAGTATAATAGTCAACCGCTTCATTTTGCGAAGACATATATGAAGCTCATACATAGAGTTATTTTTGTAGAAATATTCTCCCAATATGGTGCCTTGTGCGTCCTCCTTAGTGCAAGAGACTGGATATAGACAGAGTGCCAAAAGGAATGATAGAATCAGGAATAATAAATACTTTGTAATAAGTATCTAAGATGATGGAGGATATTTAATGGGCAGGAAGGAAAGGAAAGCTCAGCAGAGGCAGGCATACAAAGCAGCATTCAAAAAAGTCAAGCATGGCCATGGTGGTCGAGCAATACGGAAGAAGGAAGAAGCAGCTCTCGGTAGATAGTACCCGAGGCAAGTTTGACCTGGAAAAGTAACATACCGAGGGATGTTAACAGGCAGCTATTTATCAACTATGGATATTAGTTTATCCAACAATAATCATAGCCTGCTTGGTGACATCCCTGGTTTGTTTATGCGATTTGTCAGGAGAAGATATTATAGAAACACGAAGCCGTTATGAAAGGAGGTGAACATCATGGCACCAAGAGGAGGCTGCGCAGCAAGAAAGCCTTGTGGTAGTTCAGCCAAGCCAGCAGCAAAGAAAACAGCTAAGGCGAAAGCGTCGAAGTCTGTCAAGAAATAGAGCAAACAGTCGCATAGAAAAGATGGAAGAGGTCGCTCTCCCTGGTGAGAGCGATTCTTCTATTCATTAGGGTGATCAGATTACATGATACTTACGCTCTGCATCTTTGTTTTAACCTTAATACTGATCATGGTCAGGCCCAAGCCCTTAAACGAGGCCACAGCGGCTTTGTTAGGGGCTATTCTCATGTTAGCCACGAGCATCATCTCACCGTCTCAGACTTATGATGTGCTCAAAACCACCGCCAACATCCTTTTGTTCTTTCTGGGGCTAATGGTTGTCTGCGCTGTGGCTGACTGGGCGGGCTTCTTCGAATGGAGCGCCTTCAAGGCAGTCAAACTTGCCAATGGTAAAGGACGCAGGTTGCTCCTCGTGCTTTTTGGTCTGGGGACACTAATCACCACTTTTTTCTCAAACGATGCCACAGCCTTAATACTGACCCCGATTGTTTACGTCGTGGTTACCAGGTTGAAGCTTAATCCTTTGCCTTACGTTTTTGCCTGCGCTTTTATTGCTAATACTGCCTCTATGATGCTGCCCATATCTAACCCGGTGAATTTGCTCGCGGTAGACCAGTTCGAGCTCACTCTAGGTCAGTATCTGCGATTTCTCCTTCTGCCTACAATTTTGGCAATTATTATAAATGTAGCACTCTTTGTTATCATCTTTCGAAAAGCCATTTCAGTTTCATTCAAATACGATGGCACAGGATTCTCCGTCAAGGTCGATAGATTTTTCCTATTCACCTGCGTTGGCCTGGTTCTCACCGCCCTTGGTTATATTTTCGCCTCTCTCTACGGATTGCCGCTCTCTTGGCCAGCTTTAGGAGGAGCTGCTATCCTCCTCACAGGCGGTTTCGCCTTCCACCGTCTCACCTTGAAACGTGTGAACTCTGGTATCTCCTGGTCCATCCTCATTTTCATTTTCAGCCTGGCATTGCTTGTCAAAGGGCTGGACAACGCAGGTGTAACCCATACAATAGGAGAAGCGCTGGCTAACCTTTCCGCCAAAGGTTCTCTGGGAGCAATCTTGGCCACTTCATTCGGCACGGCTATCGGCTCAAACCTCATCAATAACTGGTCGATGATGATGGTATCGGTCTCGAGTTTGGGAAATATAAGCACCTCGATACCATCCTTTAATCAAGGCCTTATCTATTCAAGCATCGTTGGAGCTGATTTAGGCCCTAATATCGCTATCCTCGGCTCGCTATCATCCATGTTGTGGCTGGTGATTTTGAGGCAGAGAGGACTCGACATCCATCCCATGCAATACCTGAGACTTGGACTGATAGTTGCTCCTCCCATGCTCCTTGCTGCCGCTCTTGGTCTCTACGTGACTAGCCGGTTTTGAAGCTAATTTTACTGAAAAAGGCCGCTTATAGTACTTCTTAACTATTTTTGAAAAATGGCTCCAAAACCCCTTGACATAGTTTAACATTAGTGATATTTACTTAATCAAAGGGCAAAAAAATTTAAAAGTGCTGTAGTATTCATGGACTACAGTGCATGCTTTGCACAGCAAGAAAAGAATAAGACTAAAAGGAGGCGGCCTTAAGGTGACACAATCGAATATTATTATGCAGGAAAAGGCGGTTTTTTCTACAGACGAAGAACCTCCAAGCAAAACTATTAGCGAGACTGAAGAACCCCCAAGTAGTAGGTCCACAATAGCCTCGGAAAACCGGAAGAGATTCTTCGGCCATGTTTCGGAGGAAAACTGGAGAGACTGGAGATGGCACTTCCGGAACCGAATCACCACCATTGAAGAACTATCCAAGTTCGTCTCTCTGTCAAGCAAAGAGCAATCAAGGCTTAAACTGGTAACCACCAAGTATCCCTTTGCGGTGACCCCCTATTATCTCACCCTGATTGACGTGGATGACCCTAACGACCCCATCAGGAAGCAGGCCATACCGTCTTTTGACGAGATTGGCCTGGTCGGAATGGGGCAGGAGGACCCGCTGGAAGAGGTGAGAGATTCGCTCGTCCCAGGACTGGTGCAGCGTTATCCTGATAGAGCATTGATGGTGCTTACCGATATATGCCCCATGTTCTGTCGTCACTGCACCCGCAAGAGGGAGTGGAAAAACGGGGGCTGGGTGCACTCGACTGCCGAGATAGAAGCAATGCTCGAGCAGATACGCACGCACAAAATGATTAGAGATGTCATCATCTCCGGCGGTGACCCGCTGACCTTATCCTCACACCGCCTGGAGGAAGTCATCTTGAAGTTGAGACAGATAGAGCATGTAGAGATCATACGCATAGGCACGCGCTTTCCTGTAGTGCTGCCGCAGCGAATAGACGACGAGCTTTGCGCCATGCTCTCAAAATATGGCCCGATATGGCTCAACACTCATTTCAACCATCCGAATGAGATAACGCCTGAGTCGGCTGCAGCCTGCGATAGGTTGCTCCGGAGCGGAATCCCCGTCAACAACCAGTCTGTGCTGCTGCGCGGCGTAAATGACTCCGTTGAGACGCAGATGAGGCTATGCCAGGGTCTTCTTAAAGCGAAGGTGAGACCTTACTATCTCTTCCAGGCGGATGAGGTGCAGGGGACAGAGCACCTGCGCACTACTGTAGAGACAGGGTTGAAGATTATAGAAGGTATGCGGGGCTATACCTCAGGTATAGCCATCCCTACATATGTAGTGGACTTGCCCGGAGGCGGAGGTAAAGTGCCCCTTCAGCCAGAGTACCTTCTGTCGCAAACTGGTGACACCCTCACGTTCAGAAACTACCAGGGCCGTATTTTCCATTATCGAGAACCGAAGCCGATAGTCCAGAGTTCAGGGAAGAATGGACAGCGAAATGGCCGAAAGGCACGGCCAGTTCTTACTCAACTGGTGCTGTTTAGGGAACAAGAAAAGGTTAAAGATGAAGATAGGGCTGTCGTACGATCTTAAGGAGGAAGTGACTCTGGGCAAGGAGCATCCGGAGGATGCTCTCGAAGAGTACGACTCCTTGGAAACCGTCGATGCAGTGGCTGCAGCGGTGGAGTGCATGGGGCATTCCGTCGTCAAGCTAAGCGGCGGCAGGGAGTTTCTTGCCAACATCCTTCAGAGCGATGTGGACTTCGTTTTCAACATCTCTGAGGGAAGGGGGACCTATAGAAGCAGAGAGGCGCAGATCCCGGCAATCCTTGAGATGCTGGACATACCCTATTCGGGGTCGGATCCCCAGTGTCTGGCAGTCTCTCTGGATAAGCCGCTGACCAAGAAGCTGGTGCAGACTGCCGGCGTAAGCACGCCAAAATGGCAGGTTGTCAGCGATAGGCGGGAGATGGAAGCGGTGTGTCGGGATAGTTTCCCCCTGCCCGCATTCATAAAGCCTGCCTTCGAGGGCTCGAGCAAGGGCATCCGCCTTGCTTGCAGGGTCGCAGACCGCGAACAAATGGCCAGGGTAACAACGGCGTTGTTGGAACAATACCGGCAGCCTGTTATGGTAGAGGAGTTCATTTCAGGTGATGAAGTGACGGTAGGGGTGGTAGGCAACTCCCCACCTCAAATCGTGGGGATCATGCGCATCCTGCCTCGAAAAAGGAGCGATAGTTTTGTCTATTCACTGGAGGTGAAGAGAGACTGGCAAAACCAGGTAGACTATGAGTGCCCAGCGCAGCTTGAGGCAAAAGTTCTGCAGAAGATCGCTGATTTCAGTCTCAGTGCATTCAATACTCTGGGATGCCGTGACTTCGCTCGGCTGGACTTCAGACTCGGCCGCAAGGGTATGCCCTACTTTCTGGAGATCAACCCCTTACCGGGGCTTAACCCTAAGTCGAGCGACCTGCCGATCATGGCTTACAAGATGGGCTGGAATTATCAGGGTCTGATAAGCTCTGTGCTCAATGCTGCTCTGGAGAGATATCCGGAACACTGGGGTGCTCATTAAGCACAGCAAAATTACAAAGATAGGATAACGTACAGTGCACCTGGAAATAGCTATCATCTTCAATCAGCCAAGCTCTGACCGCTATAGCAAGATGGGAGAGTTCAAAGCGGTCGCAGGTGTGCTGGAAGAAGTGAGGCCTGTCCATCGAGCTTTATCCGAACTGGGGCACACCGTTACCAAGGCCCCCCTGCGTCCCCCTCTCGAGCTGGTAAAAGAGAAACTCAGGACCATACGTGCCGAGCTGGTTTTCAACCTCTTCGAAGGATTCGAGGGTCAGCCTCAAACAGAAGCTACAGTGGCAGGCATGCTTTGCGAGCTGGGGATACCGTTCACAGGCAATCCGCCCTCCACCCTCGCCCTGGCCTTGGACAAGGCGAAGGCCAAGGCGATTCTGGAATCAGATGGTCTCAGAACTCCGAAGTATCAATGTTTGAGCCCGGAGAATCTGGAGCAGTTCCATTTGAACTTCCCCTGCATAGTCAAGCCGCTCGGTGAAGATGCCAGCCACGGCGTGTCAGAGGAAAGCGTGGTCACTGACCTCGACCAGCTTGAGAAGCAGGTCACCAAGACCAGCCAACTCTTCGGCGGAAACACCCTGGTCGAAGAGTTCTTAGAAGGCCGTGAGTTTAACGTAACAGTATTGGGCAATAAAGAACCACTTGTCCTGCCGGTAGCTGAAATGGTTTATTACCTGCCTCCCGAATTGCCCAAGCTGCTTACCTTTGCTGCGAAGTGGCAGGAAGAAAGCCTTTATTACAAGGGAACCAGGGCTACCTGCCCTGCAGAAATTGGAGAGCGGGAGAGTGACCTAATTTCCCAAACTGCCCTAACTGCATTTAAATTACTGGGTTGTCGCGGCTACGCCAGAGTAGATATGCGCATGGATGCGGAAGGGGTACCCAATGTCTTAGAGGTGAACCCGAACCCCGATATATCCCCGGGTTACGGTGCAGCACGCCAAGCTAAGGCGGCGGGTTTGACTTACAATCAGTTTATCGAGAAGATTGTGCTATTTGCCCTCGAGGAGCATTCATATAGCCAAGTAACAGAGACTGTCTAGAGCCCGAATAGTGCAGAGCAGATGAAGGGGCAGGTTGCAAACCTGCCCCTTCATCTGGAAGGGACATAAAAGGAGTCGAAAGCAGTGTCAAAGCGCCCCCATATAAGGCCGATGAACCCTGAAGACAAAGCTGCCGTGATGAAAATCCTTCGAGCCACACCAGAGTTTACGCCGGGTGAGGTGATTGTGGCTGAAGAGCTTATCGATTATTACTTAAGTGAGCCTGCTGCCTCGGAATATAACATCTTGGTGGCTGAGGTTAACTCAGAAGTCGTGGGCTACATCTGCTGGGGGCTTACCCCGCTCACCGAGGGGACCTGGGATATATACTGGATCGCTACCGACCGGGAGAGGCAAGGACAGGGCATTGGTACGGCTCTGCTGACCTCTGCCGAAGCCAGGATCAAAGAGGCCAAGGGCAGGCTGGCGTTTATTGAGACATCCTCCAAGCCGGGATACGAGAAGACGAAAGGATTTTACCATGCGCGCGGCTACGAGTTAGTTTGCCGGATCCCGGACTTCTATGCCCCCGGCGATGACAAGTTAATCCTTCAGAAACGACTGAGCCTTTGAAATTCCTCTGCGGTCAATTTTCAGCATGCTACACCAAATTCATAAAAGCTCAGGTGATACAACACTCCAACAGAATTCCGCCCCCGAGTTTGACCATCATTAGCACGAGGTTTATAATGCGCCAGCGAAGCTGCACATAGGGGGTGAAGATGAAACTCGGAGGTAAGGTTGCCATAGTTACTGGCGCTAGCCGCGGAATTGGTAAGGCGATCGTTATCGCTTTCGCTAGGGAGGGGGCCGATGTTGTTGTGGCAGCACGTACCGAGCAAGAGGGTGGGCGTCTTCCTGGTACTATCCACAAGACTGCCGATGAGATCCACGCTCTGGGGAGACGTGCTCTAGCAATAAGGACCGATGTCACGAAGGAAAAGTCAGTTGAGGAGTTGGCTACGAGGACATTGCAGGAGTTCGGAGCAATCGATATACTAGTCAACAACGCTGGGATAAACTTCCCTGGCAAGGTTTTCGATATACCCATAAAGCGGTGGGATCTGGTCATTGCAGTAAATCTGCGCGGCACCTTTCTCTGTACCAAGGCGGTTCTCCCCACTATGGTGAAGAGGAGAAGTGGGTGCATCATCAACATCTCCTCGGTGGTTGGTACCAGGATGATATCGTTAGATGTGGCTTATGGAGTCACCAAGGCTGCTATTGAGCGCTTTACACGGGGGTTGGCTGAAGAACTAAAGGAGTACAATATAGCGGTCAATGCACTCTGTCCCAGCCGCACCGATACTGAGGGGTTTGGGCAATGGATGCCTGGTGTTGACAGGTCAGGCTGGCAGAGACCGGAGATGTGGGGTAGGTATGCAGTTTTCCTGGCAAGTCAAGACGCAAGTAGTCTAACAGGGAAAGTGTTGAGTGCTGAGGAACTTGCGGAGTTGGGCGCTGACTCAGTTAGCTGATACCTGCGAGGTTATGATGCTTAACAAGGGGAGAGAAGTCTGGGCGCATGCCATACGCTCCCACATCGTGGGAATGGAGAGATTATGGCGTGAAACTGATTTTTATTCATGGCTCGGGAGGGTGCAAGGAGGCCTGGCACTATCAGATCAGGCACTTTCCCCAAGCTGACGCTGTCGCCCTGCCGGGTCATCCGCACGGCAAACCCTGCACCAGCGTCGACTCCTATGTTGACTGGCTGCGGGGGTATATTCGTGATGCCGGCCACAGAGATGTGGTGCTGGCAGGCCACTCGCTGGGCGGCGCTATAGCTTTGCTTTACGCACTAAAATATCCTGAGGATTTGGAGGGGCTCATTCTCATCGGCAGCGGCGCACGGCTCCGCGTCAGCACCATGTACCTCGAGATGATGGAGCAGGCCCAAAGCAATCGCAGTATATTCGAGGATTTCTTTCATAAATCATACGAATTTATCGAACCCGAATTCAGAGACGTACTTCTGAGGAAAGCCCTGGAGGGCGACCCCGCTGCTTTACTCAACGATATGCTTTGCTGCGACAGGTTCGATATCATGGATCGGGTTCACGAAATCAAGCTGCCAACTCTGGCTCTGTGCGGCAGCGAGGACATAATGACCCCACCGAAATACACCAAATACCTCGCCAGCAAAATCGAGGGAGCCAGGGAGGTAATAATCGAAGGGGGCACCCATATGGTCTTCGCCGAACAGCCAGGAGTTGTCAATCAGGCTATCGAGGATTACCTTAACAGCCTTTGAGAAATGGCCTGCCCCCAGTGACCAGTCCACGAATAATGTCATGCCGGCATTTTATTGAAGTTGTAGGCTGCTGATGTCAGTAATAAAACAAGCTTGTGTTACTCCGACTGCACAAGATGGACAAATGTGCAACATAATGACCTCGAGAAGACCTGCATAACTCCTCTGCGTGAATCCGGAACAGGTATCCCTCGCCCTCATTAGAAGTACACGCCTACACCAATTTTGTTGGAATTCTCAAGACCAACTCAGTCGCATAGTTAGGCTTTAGCTGTTCCTGGCTTCACATAGCCCTTGCAATACTCTCTTATACCAGCGCGCAACAAAATGAAGATGGCGGCCAGGATGGCCGTCGGCACGACTGCACCTGCCGCAAATCCTAACAAGGGGAGTATTATTGGTATTGCGTCTGCCACTTTCAGTTTTTCAATTTGCTCTACGATACCATCCTTACCACAAATAGCGTCCTTAAAGATAGGGTTCATCTTCTTTAAGAACTCTCGCCCTTTGGCGACGAGGGTGTCATACTTCAGTGGCATCCTTGCACCTCTGGATGGCGCCATAGTCACAGCCAATTGTTCTGGCTCTTCACTCAGTGAGTAAGCGCCCACAATAGCGTAAAGATCTTCGTCTTTGCGCCCCTCGAGGCTCTTAATCTTGGCCCCTAAATCGTTCGATAGTGTACTGGTCATCTTAATACCTCCTTCTTCTGATTTTCGATATGGGTTCTGTCGTACCCGAAAAAAACTATACTGCTGCGACTATTATATAAGCATAACGTCAACCGGAAGTCAAGACAAACTCCATAATTGTTCGTTTGGGCAGACTCAATTGGTTAAGAAATAGAGAGAAACTCTGGGCAGGCAATTGGCATTTAACGAAACGCTAAATTGTGCAACGCCTCCATCGCCTGCTTGAAATCGAAGAGATCAGGGGGTCTGAGGTAAAAAGATACTAAATTATTACCAGAGCAGCAATCCGGCCGGTTGCCGCTAGCACTGTTTCCACAACGCACGGGTGATAGCCGCTGCCCAGGAAGTGATAGGACGATTTGAGTTATCGATTCTTTTTCAGGAACAGTTCCATCGGGAATGGCTTGCCATGCCCGGCGTATACGGTTTTTATGTTTAACTTCTTCAGTTTTTCCACACTTGCATTCGCTGCCGCTAAGTCGTCGATAAAAAATTGGAGACCCGGCTTGCCAAACATATTGTCCATTAAGTCGCCGCAAAAGAGGTCGCCGCTGGCTGTCAGGAGTCCAATAGAACCTTTGGTGTGCCCTGGAAGATGAAGAACTTTAGCATCGAAACCGTATTCGGAGAGACCTTGCCCATCCTCGACATAGATATCCGGTTTAAATGTGTCAAATTTGCCTGGCCTGATGAAAAACGATACTATTCTAAAAATTATTGAGAATTTGTCTGGTTTGGCTTTTAAATTCCAGTTCCAGTCTCCGCGTTCGACTCTTCCTGAATCACTGTTGTGCATGGCTATTTTGGTACCGTACTTTTCCCGGAGATAAGCAGCATTACCGGCATGGTCATAATCTCCATGAGTTAGTACAATGAGCTTAAGACTTCCAGGCTTGCAGCCCGCGCTGTCAAGCTCTTTTTCAAGGGCGGTGCGCTTGGTCGGAAGTCCTGTGTCGATGAGGACAAAACCGTCGCCTGCCTTGACGAGGTAGCAATTGACGCCACCGAAATTGATAATCTTAATCTCTTGCGGCACGTTTTCCTCCCTATATAGTCTAGGGTGGTTGGTAAATTACTTCTTGCTCTCTAGGATTCCTTTAGCCCAGACGGCGGCCCGCTCCAGTTCCCCTTCTTTCAACGGCCCCTCTCTGCCTTTCACTATGAAGGCCTCCGGCGGCACCACTAGATGCCCTCCCTTGTCTTTCAGGATGTTTGCGATGCGGCCGGCGGCATAGCCGAAGATTTTGACCAGACGTGTGCTGAACCTCGTATCGAATGAGGCCACGCTGATATTTTTGAGAGCATTTGCAGGGATTTTGCTGAGGAACTCCTGGATAGCCGGCGTTGCTCTGCCGCCCTGAGTAGGAGAACCGACTATGAGAAGGTCAATAGATTGCAGTTCCGAGAGATTCACCTCGCCCGGGCGGAGCACCTTGACCTCACCGGTAATAGCACCGCCGATGGCTCTGGCGATTTTCTCCGTACTTCCGTAAACTGAGTCGTACACTACCAAAACCTTCATTAGAGACACCTCCACCCCATATTCGATGACCCAGTGTACTCTAAAGATATTCTTTATACAATAACCGGAGAGACTTGGTATAATTGACGTCATGCCAAAGGATTCCCTTAGAGTTAATACGATGGAGGAAGAATCGATTGAATCCTACTCTGATCAAAGCGGTTATAGTCGTCACATTTGCGTTGCTATTCTATTCAATTGCCATAGTGACTGAGCAAAGGAAATCCCTTATCTCGAGGCGTGTTCTATTATTCCTGACGGCTGGAGTATGCTGTGATGTTACTTCTACCGCGTTAATGATAATAGGCTCCGGGAACATCCCCATCACGATTCATGGTTTTTTTGGATATACGGCACTGCTAGTAATGCTGATTGACACTGTGCTGATATGGAGATTCTGGACGAAAAACGGAAGTATCAACAAAGTTCCCAGAGGTCTGCATATTTACACGAGAATAGCTTATAGCTGGTGGGTTATCGCCTATATCGCCGGAGCCATCATTTCTATCAGGCTAAGAAGCTGAGGTGGTACTGGAGGTAAACTGAGATGGTCTCCCATCACTGGGGGGATTTGCGGAAAGAATAGTCTTCATCCCTCCCTCGAGGGGAGGGGAACTTTTTATCCCTTCATTGCTAGGGTTTGAGGCGCCTGGATTTCTGCGGAACCAGAAATGACATATTGTAGGCCCCTTCCTTCTGCGGAAGGACTCAGGGCGAACGGGCGTTAATCCTTTCCCTTTTATCCTCGTAAGCGATATCAGGCCCTTGCGATATTCTATAACGATTTGTATAATGGTGCCAAAAGTCTATATCAAAAGCTGCTTTGGGAAAAAGGAGGTTGGCAATGGCTGATGTGTATGACCTGGAATTCTCGGACCAGGCTCTCACAACTTATACTTTGGTTCGCCAGGCGTGGCTCGCTATGAACAGATATGCTGAGGCTAGACTAGCCAAGGCGGGCGTGACACCAGAAACATTCCTGGTGCTCTGGACTTGCAGAGACTATCCAGGACCTTTGATCCCTGCCGAGATAGCTCGCATTGCCCATCGGGAGAACCAGACTATCGCCGGGTTGCTCAACAGAATGGAAAAAGATGGCCTTGTGGAACGGGTACCTAAGCGCAAGGGGCATCCATTCACTGAAGTCAAAATGACTGCCAAGGGGAGAAAACTGTTAGCTGCCGCTCTTCCAGTATTTAAGTCCATAGTCTCGGATTTAATAGGTGATATGCCGATGCAGAAGCAGAAGCAATGTCAGGAGTGGCATAGAGAGATGAGAGATAAGGCCCTTGACAAGATGTATCTGGTGGTGGGGACGCCGGCTGAAGGCGTGACAGGAAAACCGATAGACCTGAAGTGGTAGGAATCGGCAAACCAGACACTGCACTGTTTGGTTATTTGTTGTAGGATTCCCTGAGACACCCTGGGTTGTGGGATAGGCCCTCGTATTGTGAATGCCTGGGGTGCTGTTACCGCAACTTCCCAGGTCTAATGCGTGTTAATGGACAAAAAGCTAGGCTGTTCCTTCGTCCCGAACGCGTTCTGTTGTAGCATCACTTCTGAATACTGACCTTGTTCAGCAGGGGATAACCCAGCGGGCTCAGAATATAATCCTTGACGTAGGGTTTGACCACTACATAGTTGGTACCAAAGAACAGAGGGAGCATCGCGGCATCCTGGATTATTAATTGTTCCGTAGCCTGGTACATCTTCAAACGGGTGTTGGAGTCCTGCTCAATGGCCGCTTGGTCAAGCAACAAGTCTAAGCTGGCATTGCTGTAATTTCCTGCATTGTTATGGGCGCCGGTGTGAAATAGCAGATCAAGGAAGTCTTGAGGATCAGGGTAATCAGCGAGCCAACCGGAGTCGAATAGCTGGTCCTTCTCCTCGTTGGGCCCGTAAAGGAATGCCTGCGACTCCAGTTGCCTCACAGTCACTTCGACGCCAAGGTTGTGTCTCCACTCTTCGATAACGCCTCCAAGGATGCCTGAGATGTGCCCACCCGCACCGGCTGTGGTCAGCACTATGGGGGGCAAATTGGAAACGTTACCGTATTTTGAGGCTGCAATGAGCTGTTTGGCCTTTTCGGGGTCGAACTGGAGCCCTTGAAGATTGGGGTTGTAACCGGGCATCCCCGGGGGGAGGATGCCATTGGCTATGGCCACCACGTTATCTGTAGCAAGCGAGATCACCTTAGACTTATCCACCGCTAAGTAAAAGGCCTGCCGCACACTGGCATCATTGAAGGGCTGTGTGGAACAATTAAAATCGATGTAATACAAGCTCAGCTCGGGGAAGACCTCGAGTTCCTTCGAAATAGGGTTGCTAGGATCAGTCACTAAACCCATATAATCGGCACTGACAGGGGATATATCTAGACTCCCTTCCTGATACAACTGCATCGGATTCTCGCCAGTTAGCCTGAATACCACCTGGTTCAACTTAGCGTGTTCTCCGTAGTAATTATCATTTCGTTGCAAAACAAGTGCCTGGCCCTGCAGCCATTGTTGCAGCTTAAACGGACCCGTGCCGTTGGGGTGTTGCCACCAGGTGCTGCTTGATTGGACATCTGTCCCGTCCACTACGAAGGCGGTTGGATACGCCATCTTTTCCAGGAAATAGGATTTCGCTGCATCGATAGTGACTCGAATGGTGTAGTCATCCAGGATCTTGACGCCGCTTAGCTGCGTCGTTATTCCAGACAGCACATCCTCTGCCCCCACGATATCGTTTAGGTATGTCCCAGCCGTAAAAGAGCCAGTCGCTGGATTGAGCGCCCGCTCCCAGGAGTACTTGAAATCGGCTGCTGTGACTGGCTTTCCGTCGTCGAACTTTACGTCGTGGCGTAGGTAGAAGGTGTACATTTTGCCGTCGCTGCTCGTGTACCATCTTGAGGCGATATCTGGTGCTACCTGGAGGTTCTGGTCGAGCCGGACCAGTCCGCTGAATAGTTGAACTATGTACATCGCGGATATTGAATCAGCCGCCAGCGCTGGGTCAAGCGTGGTGGGGCCGCTACCAGCCAGGTTCAGCGTGTTGCCGCCACGGCAGGCTGTCGCTGTAGGGACAAGCAACATGAGACAGAGCAAGAGCAGCACGAGCCTACGGCCTGCGCTCCGAAAAGGCAGCTTACGGTTCAAGGTGACCTCCATGTCAGCATGTCAGCTCTTCGTCGTTTGAGACTTTGAACAGATAAAATTACCCCCGAGAGGCTAGTGCAAGCTCTTGCTGGGGATTAAGGGCTATGTTGAAGCCCAGGCTCTGCCGCCACAGAACGTCCAGGCTGTCCTGGTCGAAGCCATAGACCTGTTTGAGTGCGTCGTCGTAGCCGGCACCCTGATGGAAAACGTTTAACAATTGATTCATCTTATCCTCACCATATGTCTGGATGAGAAATGTTACGATGCTCTGGCTTTCCCCATACGATATTAAGGCTTGTGCTGGTATCGCAGAGAAAGGGCTGGAAAGGCTGCGGACTGATAGCAACTTGTTGTTTTCGATTGCGTAATTGAGTGCTGCCTGATAGTCAGGGACAGCGCCCTGGATGTAAGAGGCCAGTCCTTCATCCAGCCAGGGGGGCAGTCCAGCCCCGTAATTATTAAAGGTAACTTGGTGCACAACCCAGTGCGTCAGTTCGTGGGGGACAGCCCCCTCGCCGAAAGGCAACTGATTTGGGGCTACGCCGATGGCGATGATGTCAAAGCCCCCGAAGGTCAGGCCACCTACCCATTGCTGTGTATAAGGTTGAGCTCCTTGCAAGTCCTGGACACTAGCGTAGATGTAGATGCGAACATGTCCCTGGGGCGTGGCACCGATATTGTTTTCAATTATCTGCAATCCCTGCTGGGCAGCAGTCATGAGGCTGTTCGCAAATAAGTCATTTCCGCTATACCATAGCAGGGTAACGGGCCCTGTGGTGATAGATCGCCACTCATACCTGTTATCGTCGAAAGAGAATGTGGAAATGTTGGTCTGCGCGCTTTCGCCTGCTGCGTCCTCAGCTGTCCACCAGTATTCCACCTGTGCTCCCGGCGGCAGTCCGCCACTTACTCCGGTATACCAAACCCACCGGGTATCCACAGATGTGGAAGGACTAAATTGCGGCCAGCCCTCGCTAACTACTTTGGCATAGTTCTGTTGATCCACAATGTAATGTAGCCTGAGCTTCGTGATATTAGCGTCACTCTGCGCCTTTACGTCAAAAGTTATTGCATTCGGAAATGAAACCTGCACCGAGCTACTCAGGTTGATCCCAGATGCAGGGGATGCTGTCGAGTGTGAGGCCACTGTGAGGGGCACCACGGCCAGGACCATCAGTACAGCATAAACTAAAATTCTTGCCACACGTGGTGTGGGGCGTCTCATATGCTCGCTCATACGTTCACTGTTTCATCTCTCTTAGTGCTAAAATGATAGCACCAAGCCTTATCGTTTATCAAGTCAACGCAGCTTTTCACTTACTTTCGTCTGGCTGCAGCTTCTCTTAGTTTGCTCCGCCGGCGTAAACGGAGCCATCAGAAGTTTGACCGATGTAGAGACACCTTTGTGGATTTTGGAGGATGTAGAAGAATTACGTTATTGTCCCTGAGAAAATTGGCTCCGCAAACTATTCAATAGATAAAACTCCAAGGCTGACTTTTAGTGGTGTTCGCTTTTACTTAAACCAATCCTCATCGTTTTCTTGCTCCAAAACGGTAATGCTGGGTCTAGCTTGAATATCCCTCGAATGTTGTTGTTATACGATTACGTCAGTAGCTAACTGTTAAGGGATAATGTCAGTCATGAGAGGACTGACATTGACACAGCAAGAGCAAGGGAGGCTACAGACATTGAACCTGGTATTGGAGGGAC